>Ga0318562_10000092_pt1 | contig 40908 bp, 24 predicted proteins | sample GRESIP066b5f18_FD_203688 | JGI IMG/M metagenome (GOLD analysis project Ga0318562, IMG submission 203688) | Tropical soil microbial communities from Luquillo Experimental Forest, Puerto Rico - GRE.SIPMG.066b5f18 | ecosystem: Environmental > Terrestrial > Soil > Tropical forest > Bulk soil... | reverse complement strand
GTCAGCGACCACATAGGACATGCCTGCTTTCTCAAGCCACCAGCTCAGCATGGTTCCGCATATTCCCTGTCCAATGATCAGTACATCGACTTGCATCGTGTAAAAGTAAAGACATGTGTGGAAAATTCGGAAATCCCCGTTATGCCCCGATTCAACAAGTTCTTCGCAATCCGTCAGGGATTCCTGTCTTCCACATTCAGGCGGATGCCTTCTGAATGACCCGAGAATTCAGGCGCATACATGCATTGAATGCTAGCTACCCCATTGCTGAAATTTCCGGTGTGGGACACGAACATGCTGTATTCAAAGACGTGGGTGCCCCTGCCCATCCAATCAAAGAAGAAATCTGTACTGACATCCCTGACAGATTCATAATAACCAAGGTCGCCCTGCCACGAATAGCCGCTCAATACCTGGACCGGCTCCAGGCAGGAGGCTCTCTGGTCCTTCATATGCACAAATTCAAGGTCCCGGTCACTGTGGATTTCCATCCTCACCCTTACCCTGTCACCCGGATGAAGGAACTGGTTATCCTGGACCGGCTCAAGGACAGTACCGCTCCCGTCGTTTTTTTCCAAAAACAATTTTTTTGCGAGCCTTAATCCGGCAGAGGAGGCGGTAACCTTCTCCAATTCGTCAAAATATTGCCAGTATACCGCACCCCAGGCAGGCCTGGTCTGAGGGTGAATGGCCCTTCCTCCCTTCAGGGTCACGCTGATTTCACCCATTTTCGGAGTCACAAAAGGTCCTTCAATGTTCTGTTTGAAATATCCGAGGCCAGCGGTTTTAATTTCTGTCCTGGAATCTATCTGTTTGTCCCCGAGGCTTATCCGTACTTCCTGGTTGTCCTGAAGCCAATCATCTCCTTCCATCAGCAGGGCATAGCACGCATCAGCCGTGGCCTTCGTTGTTTTCCAGGCCTGGGTTTGCTTTTGGGTCAGAAGCCAGGTCTTCATATCACCGGTCATTTTTTTGTCCCTTGCCAGTTCTGCAAAAGCCTCAATCAATACCGACTGGGACTCTACCGGTGCACCATACCAGAAATAGGATGGACTGGATTGCTTCCAGTGGGTGCCGTTTTCCGCGTCGGTGATGGCATTCTCCTTCAGGGAAGCCAGGATGTCCCGTGCTGTTTGCTCCTGGCCGAAGCGATGCATCGCCAGGGCAAGCATTGCCTGCAGACATCTGTCATACTTAGTCCACAACCGGGCAGCCAGTTTCTTTAGATTGCTGACTGCCTGCAAAGCCTTGCTGTCAACATCCAGGTCAGCGAAAAAGCTTCTCATGTATAGGTACTGGACCTGGGTCGGACCGGCGAAATCAGGTGGAGCCGTTTTGCCATACCCATTCCTGGCTTTTTCAAAGTCTTCAAGCACTCTTATATCCAGGTACGCCAGGGCCGCTTTGACAATGGAATTTATTTTGTTTTCTGCTACTGCAGGGATGGCCTGCAGCTTTTTCAGCCTGCCGATCCCTGTCAGTATATACTGGGTGATAAACCGGTCATCCGTCCCGCCTTTAAACCACGGAAATCCCCCGGATGCTGATTGCATCCCCAGCAGCGTGTTCACTGTAATGTCCAATTCACTGTCCACATGACCAGGTTCAAATAATGTCGCCAGCCGTTTATATTGTGCAGCTTCATTTTTTGCCTCAAGTACCCAGGGCGTTTCCTGCAGCAGGTCAGACTTCAATTCCGTGTTTTTTTGCAGGACTGAGGCGAACCTATTGCTGGTATCCGGAGCTTGTCTCCATTTATCCATCACATCCCTGATCGCGGGGGAGCTGTTGAATATCCGGACCGTCAGGGCATTGGCGTAAAACCGGTCAAAAACCTGTTCGGAACATTCATCGGGGTATTCCATAAGCCAGGGAAGCGCCTGCAAAGCAAACCAGGCGGGATTGGCCGTCCATTCAACGGTGAGTGCGTGATGGTTAAGGGTTTCGCTCGCTCCACTTTGCAGGAGTTTTTCAAAGCGGAACTTTTTTGTTCCCTCCCCCTTCACATTTATGGGTAATGTTTCCGTGATGAGCGTGCGGTTGCTCACCACGGGCAACACAGATTCCTCTCCATCAGAAAATGTTACCTGGGAATGCGCGGCACTTGCCAGAATCCGGTAGGATAGGGGCCTGTTATACTGAAAGGGCACCTGTATGTTGAAATTTACAGGACTGCTTCCTCCGGGAGCTACCGTAAAATACTGATTGGCTTCCAGGTTCTGGAACCAGCCATCCACAGGCTGGTTCGTAGTCGGATCAAATAACTGCAACTGGATCTGACCGGTTAATTCGTATTCTGTAAGGTTCGCAATTTTTGCGCTCAGGTCCAGCTTGTCACCCTCCCTGATGAACCTGGGCAGGTTTGGCTGGATCATCAGTTGTTTCTGGCTAATGACTGATTTTTCATCATAAACAAGGGAAAGATCTTTGGTATGTGCAAGAGTCATCCATTTCCAGCGGGTAAGCGCATCTGGAATGATGAAAGCAAATTCGACGTTTCCGCTGGAATCAGTGTGGAGTTCAGGCAGGAAAAAAGCTGTTTCATCGAAGTTTTTCCGGATTTGCACGCCCGTTGGTTCAGCCTGGAATTTCTTTTCCTGGATGTTTGTGGGGACTCCCACGGTATCAGCCACAAGAACTTTCTTATTTAATGGTACCACCTCAACGCTCAGGGCCAAATCCCCAGATACTACTTGTGGCGCTGTTGCTTTCATTTGTATTAACCTCCTGGCCCTGAACCCAGTCATTGCGGCATACAATAGCTGATCGTATACTCTTCTGTAAATGGATGTGCCGGTAATCCTGGGGTACCTTTCCACAGAGGATGCGTACCAGAAATTTTCGCGACTGCTCCAGTTGGAAAATCCGACATAGTCCGGGAATACAACCGGTACCAGCCAGGCATGGTCCTTAAACTGATCCAGGGAGGCATCATACATTGTTGTCAAAACCTCTGCAGTCAGCTTTCCGGTATTTTGACCGGAAATTTTTATTTTCCATTTCTCGCTGCTTCCCGGAAGGGTTTTATCGCGAAACGTCGTATAACTGATCTGCAACTCCTTATTGGTCCAGGGCACGGAAATCGTATGGATGCTCTTATAGAACCGGTTGTTTTTTATAAAGGCATAATACAGACCAAATCCCCCTCGGTCAGATTCTGTGATGTGAAGAGGAAAGACTTTTTGCTCATTGCCTAGTGAAAAGAAGTCATAACTGATCTGCCTATCCGCCTGATCTTCCGTGTGGATGCCGGAAGACGTAGGGCCAGGATTTCCCCCGCTGGATTGTCTGTCTGAATAACCAATGATAAAAAGCTGGTCGGCTGAAGAACCAAATGTGGATATAACATTTGCTCCTGGCTCTGCCGTGGTATGGTAGGGATTTGCCCATTGGTAACCGGGAGAACCCGGGCGACCGGTTTTGGCATCGTAGAGCTGAATATATTTTAATTCCTTCACTTCCTGGCCGGATTTGTCTTTGGCGGTAACCTCTAGGAGGTACCATCCGGGAATAAACGGATAGCCGCCGGTCAGATACCTGTAACCGGGTTTTGTGCTGTCTGTGACGTCAAAAACCTTGGCCTTTTTTTCCCATGACTCCGGTTGCAATTCGTGGCTGTATTCGTCCTGAGGGAAAGATTTCAGGTACTCTTCTTTGCCCATCACGAACTGGTCAGGCTCATCCCAATACCTCTCACGGATAAGCCGGTCGGGACCAGCGAGCCGGTACATGGATATATTCACCCGGGCCGGCTCAAACCCTCCGTATAACGTTTTTGATTGAATACCTAGGTACTTCATACTGTCAGCTGGCATTTGGTCGTTCCCCGGCAAGGTTATGGAAAGCTCCAGGGACTTATAGCCCACTTGTACGGTGGTCTCTCCGCTCCTGGTTTCTCCATTGATATCTGTGACATCGGATGTCAACTCATAGGTGAAAACAGGATCGAAATCCCTGGGTAAACGGTGGTCCGGAATCGCCCGGAATGAAACAGAAAATTTTCCGGAAGGATCTGATTTTGTCTCTCCATGGGTAATTTCCACGTTTTGGGAGCCAGGAAATCTCCGGCGCCCAAATCTCCGGGGGTAGGGGAAACGGACCATCCTCACCACCCGGTAACTTACCATTGCCCCACTGATGGTATTTCCGGCATATGCTTTGGCGAATCCGGTTATGGTAACGGTATCGCCTAAATGATAGAGGCTTTTTAGACTATCATACCCCACCATGAACCCGGGACGTTTGTATTCTTCCACAAAAAAGGGTTGTGAACTTCCTGTGAGGTCATCTTCAATCCTGAATTCACCATTCAGGTTGTTAGCCGGCAAGGAAAAACTGCCGTGGTAAGAGCCGAAATCACTGGTAGTCAGGCTCACCGAATCGATCCTCTGCCCGCCGGCATCATAGAGTATAAGTTTTGTTTTAAAGCCGCTAACGATTTTGGATTGCCTGGTCGCAGAATCTTTGGTAATGACCAATCCTTTGAAGAAAATGATTTGACCTGGCCGGTAGATCGACCGGTCAGTGAAAAGAAAGGATTTAAGATGATTCAGTTCATAACCGGAATTCCCCTTTTCCATCCGATCGTACACCAACGGTTCTGAATTCCTGTAATAGGGGGAATAGTTATATTCATCATCCATAAATAAGTGGTCATTTCCCTTTGTACACTCCAGCAGAAATCCGTTGCTGTTCTTTGTTCTGGAGGGAAAAATCTTAAATGCCCCATTCTTGTCGGTGATCATATGTTCACCCATGCGAAGGAGGTATTTATTCTGCTTATTGTCATAATACCTGTACCATACCTGCACATCGGTCCTGGAAAGTGGTTGACCTGTTTCGCGGTGCAGCACAAAATAATCGGGTCCGTTATTGATATAGGCAATGTCAGATACATAAAAAAACACGGTTGCCATCAGATTGCTGTCCAGGCCAAAATCAGGGGAGGTGCTCGCCAGCAGGGCGTATTCCCCAGCCGGCAATGAATCTATCCTGATTTCAGTTCGATGCTCCTGGTAATCTTTCGTATCGGGCAAATCCTGCTTAGTGGTTCGGATGTAAGGCAATTTCACAACCGTTTTCCAGGGACCATCAGTCCAGCCGGCCCGACCGAATTCTTCCCTGGTTTTCCGGTCAAGGCTCAGCACCCTGAGGTAGAAATGGTCCAGATTCTTGTAGGTCACCAGAGCTCGGAAAGGCTGACCTGGAACATTGACCTTTTCTGTCTGCAGAGTCAGGGACCGGCCTAGGATACTACTGAGCATAACCCGGGCCTTGAAACTGGATTCGGAACTGTCCTTATACTGAACAATTTGTTCGCAGGTTTTTTTTGCATCAAGGTAGGCATACCGTTGGGAAGTATCCTTGAGCGGATCATACGAGGCTGCCCTGTCCGCGTATACCTGGGCTATCTGGTACCAGGCTCCAGCGGCTGCCGGATCATTTCCGTACCGCCCGGTAATCGACAGGAGTGCTGACAGGTACAAGCTGTCCCTGTTTTCCATCACCCCGTACAGATTGACAAAAACAATTCTGTCAATATCCACATCCAGCAGGGCATCTGGACGGGCATCGTTTTGGTGAAACAGGAGAAGTCTCTGGTAAAGCCCAAGCGCTGTAAAATGGGGAGAGGAGGTATCGGTTGTACGGAACTGGTGCCTGGCAAAGACGTTATGATCGCAGAAAGCACACTCATCCTCAATTTCGAAACTGTTTGCGGATTTGAGGATGTCCTGTTCATCATGTTTGAAATAGTCCAGGGCCCGGTGGGTAAGCAGGTCATACAGGGTCGGACGCAGGAATCGGACATTCCCTTTGATAATTATCGGGTCGTAAGCATTGAGGTCTGTTTGCTCCAGCAGTTTTTCTTCCCTGATGGAAGCCAGGTATAATTTCCCAATTCTCTGGTGAAAGTCATCCGGACCCCAGGTGCCGATGTCCTCCTTCCTGAAATGGACTGTTTTTGTCCGGTCATAGATATTCCACCGGTTTTGCTGAAAATACTGCCAGTAAGTTTCGGCAAGGATGCTGTTTAGGATAGATTTTGCCGGCTCCGTCATAACGCCCGCTTCCTTTTGCAATTCCTCTATGTTCCTGTTCTCGTTGTCTTCCTGTTTTACCTGCTGCAGATGCATTTTATATATGAGCGATTTGATCAATTGTGGATCATTCTTCTCCCTTTTGGCGATCAGGTACAGGCTGTTAACCCGGGAAAGGGCAGTCTCCGTCAGGCCCTTGCGGAAAACAAGCGAGTCAATTATTTTCCATTTTTCCTCATAGTTTACTGGCCTGTTTTGCGCCTGCAGTCTAAGTAGGATTGAATTGAAAACAAGGGTGGCGATAAGGCTTCCAAGAACGATCCGGGAATTCATTTTCATATCTGTCTGATTGGTCAAAAGGTAGTCTTAGTTAAATTTAAAATTAGAGATGCATGGGAACCGGAAAATGCACAAGATCGGTTTTAACACAGATGTAACGGAAGCAGCATAAACGAAACCAGTCGCCGGCCGTCTTATCCCTGAGCACCTATTTTACTCACCGTTAAAACAGAAATTATGAAAAACAAATTTACCTTACTTGTGGTACTTGCCTTATTTTTTGCCGGATCCCTCAAGGCTCAAAACACAGATGAACGCTATGACCGGAAAGAGATGAGAAAGGACAGGATTTCCGTTTACCGCGACCGCGATGACATGATCCGCGACAGAATGGAGATGGGCAGGGATGCCCGGATGGGATATTTGGGGGATTTCAGGAAGGATAGAAGGGAATGGGTACACGACCGAAGGGATTTTTTCCGCGACAGACGAGACCTAAGGTATGATCGCAGGGACTTTTACCGTGACCGGAGGAGGGATTGTGATGAACACCGGTTTTAACATGGAGGTTACTGCTCAAATGATAATCCCGGCCTTGGCCGGGATTTTTTATATAATTATTTTTTTAGCGCCTTGGCCATCGTTGCACCAATGTCGGCCGGGCTCTGTACGACGTTGATTCCGCATTCAGCCATGATTTTCATCTTAGCTCCGGCAGTATCGTCTGCCCCCCCAATGATAGCCCCGGCATGCCCCATGCGCCGCCCCGGAGGAGCGGTCTGTCCAGCTATGAATCCAACTACCGGCTTCCTGCTGTTTTGCTTGATCCAGCGAGCTGCCTCTGCTTCCATGCTTCCGCCGATTTCCCCGATCATGACTATTCCCTCTGTCTGGGAATCATTCATCAATAATTCGACTGCTTCCTTGGTAGGGGTACCAATAATGGGATCCCCGCCTATGCCAATGGCGGTGGATACCCCCAGGCCGGCTTTGGCGACCTGATCAGCAGCTTCATAAGTGAGCGTTCCGGACTTGGATACTATGCCGATTTTGCCCGGTTTGAATACAAATCCGGGCATAATGCCCACCTTACATTCTCCGGCGGTAATCACACCAGGGCAGTTGGGTCCTATCAGGCGCGTTGACTTGCCCAACAGATAGTTCCTGGCCTTTACCATGTCCTGGATGGGTATCCCCTCCGTAATGCATACCACCAGTTCAATTCCAGCTTCTGAAGATTCCATAATGGCATCCGCAGCAAAAGCAGGAGGCACAAAAATGATGGATACATTTGCAGCCGTTGACTTGACCGCATCAAGAACAGTATTGAACACCGGACGATCCAGGTGTGAAGTTCCGCCCTTGCCCGGAGTGACCCCACCTACCAACTGGGTTCCGTATTCAATCATTTGTGTGGCATGAAAACTTCCTTCTGTTCCGGTGAAACCCTGTACGATGATCTTTGAATTCTTGTTGACTAGAACTGCCATGGGGATTGATTTGAAATATCGAATGGTGGGCAAAAATAGGGACAAATTCGCATATTTGGGGATTTGCCCCCGTACATGAATGAAATCGCCTGGAGCGGCAGCGTCTTTCTGATTTATGCCGGAGCCTGTAGTAATTCTGTGGTATTCATACAGTCAACCTGCTGTTGAGATCACCGAATATTTTCAAGAATGAAACCTAAGAAATTTATCCGATGCAACCCGCATCTTCCGGTTGTTGACCTGCGGCTCACCCTTGCCTATTACCGGGATACGCTGGGGTTTGGTGACGAATGGACTTATGGCGAAAAGGACGGTGGAATCCGCCGTGATGAGATGCGTCTGTTATTTGAGGAAGACCCCAAGTTTACCAAAGGCATAAATAAAGGGAATCACCTTCTGGCTCTATTATGGTTTGTGGACAATATTGAGGAGATTTTCTCCGAATTCAAGGCCAGGAATATCCAGATAGCAGACGAATTGCGAATCCATCCTTACGGCCTGAAGGAATTTGCCTTTACTGATATCAACGGTTATTATATCCGCGTTGCTGAAGGATCTGATCAGGAATAATCGGGTCGTATCCCACATTTTTTTTGAGCCCGGAATTCATTACTCTTTAAGCAGCTCATCCATATTCCGGTTGTTGTCAATTTTACCGGCCTGCTCGAGCATACGCATGTCTTTGGCATCCTTCAGGAATTCAGACGCAAAAATGAATTCGTTAAGTCTTTCACTTTTGCTAAATATGATTTCCTTATTGCTTCCTTCCCATTCTTTCAGACCCTGGTACATATAAATAATATGATCACCTATCTCCATAACGCTGTTCATGTCGTGCGTATTGACAATGGTCGTAATATTGAACTCCAGTGTAATTTCTTTAATCAGCTTATCGATCAGCAGTGAGGTCTGAGGATCGAGTCCTGAATTGGGTTCATCGCAGAAAAGATATTTCGGATTGAGAACGATCGCCCTGGCGATTCCGACCCTTTTTTTCATTCCACCGGAAAGCTCGGCCGGAAATTTTCGGTTGGCATCCGTCAGGTTCACCCTTTCCAGCACTTCATTCACCCGTTTCAGTTTGTCTGAGTATCCACTATTCGTAAACATGTCCAGCGGAAACATGATATTCTGTTCAACAGTCATGCTGTCAAACAATGCTGAACCCTGGAATAGCATCCCAATCTGCTGACGGAGTTCTTTTCGGTCTTCCTCAGTCATATCGTGGAGCTCTTTTCCGGAATATATAATCTCTCCGCCATCGGGTTCAAAGAGTCCAACCATGCATTTCATCAGGACGGTTTTTCCACTGCCGCTGGAGCCAATAATGAGGTTGCACTTGCCTGTTTCCATTATCGCGCTTACATCATTGATGACGATCTTGTCTCCAAATCCCTTTTTTATGTTTCTTAAGTCAATCATTTAGTCCGTTTTAATCCTGCCCTGCCGTAATTATCCAATGGACATCAAAAATTGTTGTATTAGAAAATTACCCGCCTGTGGAGCAAATCCATCCATGCGATTTCTCCCGCTTCATGAAGACGGGGTATTGAGCAAAAGTTGAGCCAGCACATAGTCTGCAAGCAATATCATGACACAGCTTACTACTACCGATTTGGTACTGGCTCTCCCGATTTCCAGCGCCCCCCCCTGGACATAATACCCGTAATATGCAGAAATACTGGAAATAATAAACGAAAAGGTATAGGTCTTGACAAGGGCAAAAAATACATTGTATGGCTGAAAATTCTGGAGCAAACCCTTGTCATAGGTATTGGTGGAAAGTATACCTGTTGCCACGCTGGCGATTCGTCCGCCCCAGATACCCAACACACCCGAAATGATAATCAGCATCGGTATTACCAGCATTGCGGCGGCGACCTTCGGCAATATGAGATATGTTTTGGTATTTATCCCCATGATTTCCAGGGCATCAATCTGCTCACTGACCCTCATGTTTCCCAATTCACTGGCTATCTTGCTGCCCACTACACCGGCCAGTACGATACATACAAGGGTTGGAGAAAACTCAAGTATTACGGTGTCACGCACTATCTGGGCAATGGTGGAAAGGGGAATGAAGGGGCTTACCAGCTGGTAGGCGGTCTGAAGGGCCGAAACCGCTCCCATAAATACCGAAATAATGATGACGATCCAGAGAGAACCTATGCCAATTTCAGAGCATTGGTGCATGAATTCCTTCCAGTACATTTTCCCATTTTCGGGCCTGGAAAACATTCCCCTGATCATCAATATGAATCGTCCAAATTCGGTAAAAATAGTCATCTGTCGGAGTAATGGTCCCAGGAGGGGAGCCGGAAACTATCGGTTGTCTGTTCTTTCAGACCCCTCCTGGTTGATATTAACATTGAAAATACAATTTTATAAGATGTGCCGAACAACCAAATCATCATTACCTGGTTGGAAGTAAGGCTTCTGATAATCATGCTACCAAAGATCTTTAGGGCATTGGTATATGCCTAACTGTAAAGAGTTATCAAAGTGAGGTTTGGGCCTCAAGATTATTCTGGAGGTAGCGGCAACTGTTATCATGATATGCGTGAAACCAATCTGTCATTGGTTGACCAGCCGTTCTTTCACTCCTCCTGATCATCGTGTTTATGCCTGCCGTGCCCCTTTGCCCTTTTCCACCAGGACGATTTCTGGCTGACTTCCTCTGTGGAAAGCTTGCACTTGATCTGCGCATCTATCACGGCCACCAGGGCCATATTGTAGATGCTGCGCACAGAACTTCCCAATTGCAACACATGGACGGGCTTCTTAAGGCCCAGCAGAATCGGTCCTATGGCATCCGCACCTCCAATTTCTTTAAGAAGATTATATGCTACATTGCCGGCTGCCAGGTTGGGGAAGATCAGGGTGTTGACTTCCTGGTCAACCAGCCTGCTGAAAGGATAGTTATCTTTGAGCAGATCGCCGCTCAGTGCTACGCTAGCCTGCATTTCCCCATCTACAATCAGATCTGGGTTCTTTTCCCTGGCGATCCGGGTTGCTTTTGCCACAAGCCTTGCTTCGGGTGAGTTGCTGGTCCCGAAATTGGAATAACTGAGCATCGCTATGCGCGGCGTGAGGTTGAAATTTCTGATTTCCCGCGCAACCAGCAGGGTGATATCTGCAAGCTCTTCTGCCGTTGGATTGAAATTAACGGTCGTGTCGGCCAGAAAGAACGGTCCTTTTTTGGTCAGCAAAAGGTACATTCCCGCAATCTTTTTTACTCCTTCCTCGGTTCCAATGATCTGGATGGCTGGCCTGATGGTATCGGGGTAATTCTTGGTAAGGCCCGAGATCATCCCGTCCGCCTCCCCCGTTTCCACCATCATACATCCAAAGTAATTGCGGTCACGCATCACCTTAAAGGACTCGTATTTGTTAAATCCCCTTCGCTGGCGCTTGGCAAAGAATATTTCACTGAACCGCCTGCGTCGCTCCTCCTGTTCATCGCTTCTCGGATCAATAATCATCAGGCCTTCCATATCAATATTATTGGATGCCGCGATGCTGTGGATCTTTCTTTCATCTCCCAGCAGGATGGGATAGGCAACTTCTTCATCAAAGAGGATCTGGGCTACCTTGAGGATTTTGACATTATCGGCTTCTGCAAAAACCATCCGCCTGGGGTCCCTCCTGGCTTTGCTGCCGAGCACCCGGATCAGCTGGTTGTCCAGTCCGAGGCGCTTATTGAGCTCGATACCGTAGGATTCCCAGTTGTCTATCGATTTCTGGGCCACGCCGCTTTCTATAGCCGCCCTGGCGACGGCGGGGGCAACTGTTGCAAGCAGCCTGGGATCGAGCGGTTTCGGTATGATATAGGATGGCCCGAACATGATATTCTTTTCATTGTAGGCCATGTTGACCATATCAGGAACCGGGCTCTTGGCCAGTTCAGCCAGGGCTTTGACCGCCGCCAGTTTCATGATTTCGTTGATCTGGGTTGCCCGGACATCCATCGCCCCCCTGAATATAAAGGGAAATCCGAGCACATTGTTGACCTGGTTGGGATAATCACTGCGACCGGTGGCCATAATGATATCATCGCGGATTTCCGTAGCGGATTCATAAGATATTTCCGGATCCGGATTGGCCATCGCGAAGACGATAGGTCTTCTGGCCATGCTTTTGACCATTTCCTTTGTCACGACATTGCCAACACTCAGTCCAACGAATACGTCAGCATCTTTCATGGCCTTGTCGAGGTTCCATGAATTCTGCTTTACGGCAAATTTTCTTTTGTCCTCATCAAGATCGGACCTTCCTTCGTGCAATACACCATCCTTGTCAAACATGATGAAATGATCGGGTTTGGCCCCCAGCGCGACGTAAAGTTTGACGCAAGCCATGGCGGCGGCTCCTGCCCCGTTAATAACAAATTTCACCCGGTCAATCTTTTTTTTCTGCAGTTCGAGCGCATTGATCAGAGCCGCGCTGCTGATAATGGCCGTGCCATGCTGGTCATCATGCATTACGGGTATCTTGAGGGAGTCACGAAGCGCTCTTTCAATAAAAAAGCATTCCGGTGCTTTGATATCTTCCAGGTTAATTCCTCCAAAAGTGGGTTCGAGCGATTTGACAATCTGGACAAATTTTTCCGGATCTTTTTCGTTGATCTCAATATCAAAGACATCAATGTCTGCGAAGATCTTGAACAGGACACCCTTGCCTTCCATCACCGGTTTGGATGCTTCAGGTCCTATATCCCCGAGACCCAGTACGGCGGTGCCATTGCTGATGACTGCAACGAGATTCCCTTTGGCTGTATATTTATAAACTTCTTCCGAATTCTTGTGTATTTCCTTGCAGGGTTCTGCTACCCCCGGGGAGTAAGCGAGTGACAGATCGCGCTGTGTCTTGGCTTCCTTTGTTGGCACCACTTCAATCTTGCCAGGGCGCCCTCTGGAGTGATACTCAAGTGCCTGTTCTCTTCTCAGTAGCTTTTTTTGCATAGAGGAATTTTAGGTAACCAGCTTTCCTTGCGGGTGAGGATAAGACTCCGGGAATCCGGATCATTTTTATTCGTGGGATGAAGGCCTGGTCAATACGGCTGCAAAATACGAAAATGTGAAGACCCTGGAATGGCATGGTCATGGTTGAACCGAGCAGCCCAGCCATGCCATGACACCCATGCCGATTTCGATGGCAGATTCGTCTATATCAAAGGTGGGAGTATGGACACCTGAGACGATTCCTTTTTCGACATTCATGACCCCCAGCCTGTAAAAACAGCCTGGAATTAACCGGGTATAGTAACCGAAATCTTCTGACCCCATGCGCATTTCCGTTTCCGATATATAATCCTTTCCCATATATTCTTCGGCCTGGATTCTGGCCCGGCGGGTCAGTTCCTCGTGATTGTGTACAACAGGATACCCTACGTCAATATGCAAATCCATTTCTGCTCCCATTGAGTGGACAATCCCCATGGCAGTATTACGTATAAGCTCATGGGCCCTGAATCTCCAGGCTTCATCCATGGCACGGAAGGTACCCATGAGTTTGACTTCACTCGGAATGACATTGGTCGTAGAGCCGCCCTGAAAGGATGTGATCGACAATACCGAAGGAGAAAAAGGATTGCGGTTTCGGCTGATGATTTGCTGCAAAGCCACGACCAGGTGGGAAGAAACCAATATCGTATCCACCGTAGTATGTGGAGCGGCGGCATGTCCGCCCTTTCCCCTGATCGTAATGTATATTTCGTCGGCGCTGGCCATTACCACCCCTTCCCGAAAACTGAGGCAGCCGGTTTCCAGCCCAGGATGAACATGAAGGCCAAAGATCGCCTGGGGCTCGGGGTTTTGCAGCACGGACTCTTTGATCAGGAGACTGGCCCCACCTGGATTTTTTTCCTCCCCTGGCTGAAAGATCAGTTTGACTGTTCCTTCCCAATTCTTCTTCAGATCCTGGAGTATTTTTGCAGCGCCCAACAGGATGGAGGTATGGACATCGTGCCCGCAGGCATGCATCACACCTTTGTTAACCGACTTGTAAGGGACTTCATTTTCCTCCTGGATGGGAAGGGCATCCATATCTGCGCGAAGGGCAATGACCCTTTTGCCGGGATTCTTTCCTTCAATGAGTCCGACCACGCCAGTACCTGCCATGATTTCAAAGGGGATACCGATTTCACGCAACTTTCCCTGGACGAATTTCGAAGTTTCAAATTCCCTGTAGCTCAGCTCCGGATGGGCATGCAAATAATGACGGACTTCGACAAATCCGGGGGCATATTGCCTGGAGAGTTCTTTAATCTTTTCTTTCATCATATAATTTTCAGTAAGTACTGAAATCAAATTACCAGGACCGGAACGGCAAACATAGATTCCCGGCCCTCTTGTCGCAGGCTATCCAGGCTTAAACACGGGGCAGACTGCCGCGGAATTCAGTTTTCCGGCTTCACCTCAATGATGTCGTGGATAATGTAAACACCGTTTGGAAACATTTTGGAAAGCTGGCGAAGATAAGGTTCTGCTTCATCCGGTGTTTTAAAATTGCCCACTCTGAGCTTATAGTTGGGTTCCTGGTACAAAAGATAGGGCTTTAGTTCCGGATATTGCTGGTAAAGCCTGGACTTAACGGCAAAAACCTTATTGCGGTCCTTGGAATTGATCACTTCTATTCGGTATCCCGGCATGCTTCTTCGGCTATCCCTGGTGGTTTCCTCGTTGATCTGGATCTGTTTTTTAACCAGCAGATCGATGCGGGGATCCTTGTGGATCACTACTGTACCGGAATCAGTCTGGGCAAATAATTTACCAGCGAAGAGAAGTAAGATGGTCATGACGGGTTTCATTGTATTTCCAGTTTCATTAAACAAATCGCCTTCATGCAGCCAGCATTCAGGCGGGTCATGCATTTTTGGCTGAAAGAGCGCCTTTGACTATGGCGACACTTGCACTGCATCCGAGCCGGCTGGCCCCGGCGAGGATGAGTTGTTGAGCAAAGTCATAGTCCCTGATTCCACCCGAGGCTTTAATTTTCACTGCATCGGGCAGGTGATTTTTCATCAACCTGACTGCCTCAATACTGGCTCCTTTTTCAGCATAGCCTGTCGAGGTTTTCAGAAAATCAGCCCCCAGCCCGCTATACATTTCACAGCACCTGATAATTTCCTCATCGGTCAGCAATCCACTTTCTATGATCACCTTGACCAGTTTGCCATGACCATGGGCTATGGAGGAAAGTTCTTTCATCTCCTTTTCAAGGAGAGGCCATTGTCCGTTTTTCAGGTGAACCAGGTTGATCACTATATCCAGTTCATCCACCTGGTCTGCTATGGCCTGTTCTATTTCTGCTGTTTTTGCTCCTGTAACCGAATAGCCTAAGGGGAAACCAATGACGGTGGCCAGGCTTACGGAACTTCCTGTCAGGTAGTCCCCGGCCTGCCTGGCCAGGGTTGGGGGCACACAGACCGCCGCAAAACCATATTGAACAGCCTCTTCACATATTTTCTTTATTTCAATATATGTAATGGCCGGTTTCAGGAGAGTATGGTCGATATAGGAGGCAATATCCATTTGATTATCAGGCCTTGAAAATATTGAACCGAAATTACTCCATTTCAGTAAATTCGACTTTCATTTTTCACCCACTAAAACTACCACGCATGAGATTTTTTCAACGAAACCCGCGGGGAATTCTATTTGCCCTGCTAACGGGTTTATTTCTCTCATCAATTTCCACCCTGGCCCAGGTTACCTTTCCGGTAAACGGGGTGGCTGACCCCAGACAGAAAATATATGCATTTACGAATGCTACCATTTCAAAGGATGGGCAGACCGTACTCAAAAATGCCACCCTGGTCATCAAGGAAGGAAAGATTGTTGCGGTCGGAAACAATCTTTCTGTCCCCAAAGATGCAGTAACCATTGACTGTAGTGGCAAATTTATTTATCCTTCATTTATTGACATTTACAGTGATTATGGGATACCTGTCCCCCAAAGACAGGGCACCGGTTTTGATTTCCGCGCTCCGGCCCAGTTCCTTTCCAATACAAAAGGTTCTTTTGGATGGAACCAGGCGATCAAACCGGAAACTGATGGTTCAAGGTTATTCGCAGTGGATGATGCCAAAGCCAAACCCCTCCGCGAAATTGGTTTTGGTACTGTACTCACCCATCAAAAAGACGGGATTGCCAGAGGAACTGGCGTAGTTGTGACCCTCGCTACTGACAAAGAAAATTTGGTAATCGTTAAGGAAAAGGCTTCTGCACATTATTCATTCAGTAAAGGAGTTTCCACCCAGAGCTATCCGTCATCAATGATGGGTACCATTGCCCTGCTTCGCCAGACTTACCTAGATGCCCAGTGGTATAAAAGCAAAACTGATCATGATGGGGAAGGGACCAATCTCAGCCTCCAGTCCTGGCTTGACAATCAGGGGCTGCCCCAGATATTTGAGGCCAATGACAAATGGAATGACCTGAGGGCAGACAGGATAGGAGATGAATTTGGTGTTCAATACATCATAAAAGGCGGGGGCAATGAGTACCAGCGAATCAAAGAAATAGCTGGTACAGGTGCAAGTTTTATCCTTCCGCTTAATTTTCCGCAGGCCATGGATGTCGAAGACCCCAATGACGCCCGGTTTGTTTCACTGGCGGACATGAAGCATTGGGAACTGGCACCATCCAACCCGGCAGCCTTTGAAAAGGCAGGAGTTACTTTCTGCCTGACAGCTGCTGATATGAAGGATACCAAACAGTTCTTTACCAATGTCAGGAAGGCCTTTGATTTTGGTTTGACGGAAGACAAGGCCTTTGAAGCTCTGACCAAATCACCGGCCACCCTCCTGGGTATTTACGACAAGGTGGGAAGTATCGAAACCGGCAAGCTGGCCAATTTCCTGATCAGCAACGGACCTATTTTTAATGAAAAAACCGTAATCCTGGAAAACTGGGTACAGGGCCAGAAATATGCCGTAAAAGAGGAGGAATGGAACAGCATCAAAGGGACCTACAACCTGGCTGTTCGGACAGCATCAGGTGTTCTCAATTATACACTGGATGTGCAGGGACCCAGCGCAGCGAATGTTATATCAACGGATACCCTGATTACAAAATTCAGCTTCGACGGAAAATTGATCAGGCTCAGTTTTTCCTCGGCAGCCCCGAAAAAACGCCCGGCCAGGGACAGTGCTGCCACCGGGCCTCCCCGGGAGAGGGGTGGAGCAGGCAGGAGCAGTGCTTACTTCCGGCTGAGCGGTGTGGTGAACGGAAATGTCTGGAATGGCAACGGCGAAGATTCCACAGGCCTTGGCCTAACCTGGACGGCGACCTTTGTCAAGGCCCCGGCACCTGCCGCCGATAGTGCCAAAAAGAAAATTCCGGCAAATGTAGGTAAGGTTCAATATCCATTCGATGGGTACGGTTGGGAAACTCTGCCCAAACAGGAAAATATCCTGATCAGGAATGCTACCGTGTGGACCAATGAAAAAGAGGGAAAACTCGAAAATACGGATGTCCTGGTCAAGAATGGCAAAATACAGCAGATCGGCAAAAATCTGTCAGACCCTTCCGCGCGCATCCTTGACGGTACCGGTAAACACCTGACCGCAGGAATCATTGACGAGCATTCGCATATTGCCGCCTCGTCTATCAATGAAGGAGCGCAATCCGTTACCTCGGAGGTCCGGATCGCGGACAACCTCAATCCCGAAGACATCAACATTTACCGCCAGCTGAGCGGAGGGGTCACCAGTTCGCATATTCTTCACGGTTCCGCCAATACGATCGGGGGCCAGACTCAGCTTATCAAACTCCGGTGGGGCGCCAACGATGAAGATCTGAAATTCAAAAACTGGGATCCTTTTATCAAATTCGCCCTTGGTGAAAATGTAAAGCGCACAACCTCCCAGAATAACAATCGTTTCCCGGACACCCGTATGGGTGTTGAAGAAGTCCTGACAGACGCATTCAGAAGAGCCGTGGATTACCAAAATGAATGGAAGGCAGCCGACGCAGCGGGCAAGAAAGGGGGAGCAGCTTCCATAGTCCGAAGGGACCTCGAACTGGATGCCCTGGTTGAAATCCTGAATAAGAAAAGATTTATTACCTGCCATTCCTATGTTCAGAGCGAGATCCTCTCGCTGATGAAAGTAGCTGACGTTTTCGGATTCCGCGTTAATACTTTTACGCATATACTGGAAGGATATAAAGTGGCCGATGTGATGAAGGCCCATGGTGCCAACACGTCTACTTTTTCAGACTGGTGGGCTTACAAGATGGAAGTGCAGGATGCGATAGCCTATAATCCCACCATCATGCAAAAAGTTGGTTTAAATGTCTGTATTAATTCCGATGATGCAGAACAGGCCCGCAGGTTGAACCAGGAAGCTGCCAAAAGCGTGAAATATGGCGGGATGGGGGAAGAAGAAGCGCTCAAAATGGTTACCCTCAACCCTGCCAGGGCTCTGCATGTGGATGACCGGGTGGGAAGCATCAAAGTTGGAAAGGATGCCGACCTGGTGCTCTGGAGTGATCATCCGTTGAGTATCTACGCAAAATCCATCGCCACCATTGTCGACGGGACAGTTTACTATGATGCAGAGCATGACGCAGCTCTTCGCAAGGGTATTCGGGAGGAAAGGAACAGGCTGGTGCAGAAAATGCTGTCAGAAAAAAAATCCGGAAACCCGGTTCAGCCCGCCACGCCAAGTTTCCAGGTCCTGCTGAGCTGTGGTGATCACGATCACCATGACGGGCTCATAACAGTGGATGTGAGCGATGAAGATCTGAATTCAAACAAGTAAAACAAGAATCATGAAAAAATTTTTCAGCATATTATTGTTATCCGCCCTCGTCCTTATTGCCAGGTCCCAGGATGATGTTTATCCGGCCAAAGATTTTAAGGGTAACCTGTACATTACCCACGGGACCATCCATATTGGCAACGGGCAGGTTATAGATGACGCGACCATCCAGGTCGAAAACGGAAAAATTGTCAGAGTCGGCCAGGGTATCATCGTTCCCCAGGATCAAACAAAAGTGATCGATGCAAAAGGAAAACAGGTCTACCCCGGTTTGATCCTTCCGGTCACAGACCTTGGCCTGAAGGAAATAGCCAATGGTGTAAGGGGATCCAATGACTACCTGGAACTGGGAGACCTGAACCCGAATATTCGTTCCATTGTTGCCTACAATACCGATTCAAAAATTATCAACACCCTGAAATCGAACGGTATTGTTCTGGCAGGAGTCACTCCGGAAGGAGGTACCATTACAGGCTCCTCCTCCGTCGTCCAGCTGGACGCGTGGACCTGGGAAGACGCGGCCTACAAAATGGACTGTGGCATTCATCTGAACATGCCCAGTTTTATTTCCAGGCCAAACCGCTTTGCTATTTTCCTTGGGTTGCCCCAGACGCCCGTTGACCCGACCAAGCAGTCCCTGGAAAAAGTGGAGGAGATTAAATCCTTCTTCCGGCAGGCCAAAGCCTACCTGCAGGAGCCTACCCACCAGAAAACCAATCTTAAATTCCAGGCTGTAAAAGGACTCTTTGATAAGTCTCAGAAACTATATGTACATGCGGACCAGGTAAAACAAATGCTTATAGCGATCGATTTTGCCAAAGAGTTTGGATTCGATGTAGTGATTGTAGGAGGAAGCGAAAGCTTCCAGATTGCAGATCTGCTCAAAGAAAACAATATTTCTGTTATCCTTCAGCAGCTTCATGAGCTGCCAGCTACTGACGACGATGACGTAGACCAGCCTTATAAGACGCCGGCCCAGCTCTTCAAAGCGGGTGTACTTTTTGCACTGAATGATGCGCATGACGAAAGCCGTTACCGCAATCTGATGTTCAATGCCGGAACTGCTGCAGCCTATGGTCTCACCAGGGAGCAGGCCTTGCAGGCAATTACCCTGAACAGTGCTAAAATCCTGGGAATCGAAAATCGCACGGGCTCCCTTGAGGCAGGCAAGGATGCCAATATCGTGATCAGCGAAGGCGATATACTGGACATGCGTACCAGCCTCATCAGTCATGTGTTCATCCAGGGCCGTGAAGTAAGCCTGGAAAACAAACAGACACAGTTGTATGACCGGTATATGCACAAATACGGGTTGAAGTAAAAGGATTTCTCCCCCTGTTTTGGCAGACGTGTCCTGGCGGTGAACCAGGACACGTTTCTTTTTGTTAAGATTATCCGGTGGCATATTTGTTCTGTCAGAAATCTGTATATTGATTCAGACCTGTTTTGCCTGACGACCCCAACCTCGCAAAAAATGCAATTCATGAAACTCGTTACTCGGCAGGTTCTTCTCCTGCTCCTATTTTTATTTTTATTGCAGATGGTTCCAAAGGCCCAGCATAAGACGGACAGCCTGGTTCCGGTCCGTGGATTTTGCATAGACGCACCCCGGCCAAGCGGGGTAGATTCCTTTGTACAATTCATAAACCGGGAGTTGGCGCCCCGAAGGGTCAATACCCTCGTGTTGCTGATTGATTACCGTTACCGGTTCTCCTCACATCCTGAACTCAGGGACAGCTTTGCTCTTTCTGGCCCCGACGTGAAAAAAATTGTACATGCCTGCCGGAAAAATGATATCCGGGTTATTCCCCAGATCAACCTGCTGGGCCACCAGTCCTGGGCCAATCGAAACGGCAAATTGCTGAGGGAATACCCGCAGTTCGACGAAACCCCTTACATCAAAATGCCGGAACGATATGTCTGGCCCAACCCGGACAACCTCTATTGCCGCAGCTATTGCCCTCTTTATCCGGGATTGCACGATATCTTATTTCCCGTAATCGACGAACTATGCGATGCGTTTGAAACCGATGCCTTTCACGCGGGAATGGATGAGGTTTTTTACCTTGGAGAGGACAAATGTCCGCGATGCGGGGGAATGGATAAGGCCGTGCTCTATGCCGGGGAGGTCCGGGCAATTCATGACCACCTGCAGCAAAAGGGAAGGGAGATGTGGATGTGGGGGGACAGGCTCCTCGATGGGAAAGCGACGGGACTGGGAATGTGGGAAGCCAGCTATAACAATACTTACCGGGCAGTGGATATGATTCCCAAAGATGTGGTTATTTGCGACTGGCACTACGAAAGGGCCGATAAAACAGCGGTATATTTTGCCATGAAGGGGTTCCGCGTGGTTACCTGTCCCTGGCGAACGGCAGAATTTGCTGTTGTGCAGTTACATGATATGGTTTCGTTCAGGCAGCAGTCCTCTGCTGAAATGAGAGAACGGTTCATGGGGATGTTGCAGACCGTATGGTCCAGGGCAGATGATTTCCTGACCGGGTTCTATACCAACCAAAAAAGCCCCCGGGGAGATGACCGGACCTCCTGGAATTGCTTCCGGGTTCTATATGATGAAATGGGGAAGCTAGACTGACCTCCGCTTCCAATTACAACCAGACCGCAGTCCATGGCCTAGGGAATAACCCTTACCACTCCCCCTCCATTGTACGAATGGTACTCTCCGTTATACATGGCATCTGCGCTTACAGGGCCCATGTGATATACGCCCGGGGAAACAGCCCTGACCGCATAATAATAGCTTTGTCGCAGCCCGGTTGAATTTACAAACAGGTTGATCCGATCGTCACGGACATCGAGGGCCGTGGGAGTAGCTGCATCCTTAATCCAGTCCATCCCCGGGATATCCTTTGTACGCGGGTTCTCCAGTTCAAACCCTGCAGGCAGCATATCAGTTATGACCACATTGTCAATATCCGTGTTGTAGGATTTCTCCAACGTGAGTTCCACGATGATCAGGTCATTCTGCCTAAACATATTTCCGGTTATGGTTCTCCCATACCGGTCATAAAAATGCCTGCGGACCTTCAGATAGCTATCTTCCTCCCTGTAGGTCCCGGATGCACTGATTCCCTGCGATTGCCAGAAATAATAAACCCGGCCACCACCACCTGCTGCCAGCTCGATCTGGTTTCCCGACAATTGTTTTGTCGTCAACCGTAGATCGTTCCCATTCATCGATCCGACAGTTTTGCCATTTAACCTGACCTCAGCCGTGGACCCTGATGTGGCAGCCTGACGCGCGATTTTGCCCAGCGAAAGAAAACTGAATGCGATTTCCTGAGTAGTAAACCAGGTCCGTTGTTTCAATTTGTCAGTGACATGTTTGGCCATAAGGGGTATCTGCCCATTTCCGGGATCCACTTCCTCTAGGACGTTTAACGCGAGAGATTCATCGCGGATATCGGAATAAAAACTCCCCCCGCTTTGAGCCACCGATTCCTCGCCCTCAAAGCGGTCTGGCAAAAATTGCCTGAAGCTGTTCTTGTCTCCGGCCAGTGCATAGGCGGCAGAAAGCAAATATTTGCAATCCAGGGAGAGGATGGCCGGATTTGATTTATAATAATTCATCACACCCAAATTGGGCCTGCCAGCCAGCGACAGTACATACAATCCATAGATTACCTCCTTAGGGGCAATCCTCCTGGATTGATCCCTGTTGTAATAATAATTAACTGTTTTTTTGTCCTTTAACTGGTTGTTGATATAGTCCAGGACCGTTTCCATCAGTCGTTTATCTACATCAAATCCTGCTTTCCGGGCCTCCAAGAGGAAATGGGCAGAATAAATGGTCGCCCACCAGTTTTCCGTATCCTCATTGTCCCAGAGAGTGATCGCTCCGTTATACAACTGTCGCATCTTGATCTTCCGGATGGCTTCCAATATATTGAAGTTTGCGCTCTGACGATTTGCGGAGGACAGATGCATCAGGTCAGCCATATCTCCAAAATACAGTTGGGGAAAGGCAATTGATACCGTTTGTTCAGTGCAACCGTAAGGATATTCAACCAGGTATTTAAGGTATTTACCCAGTTCAATGGCAGGTGACCTGCTGACCACCAACTCAAGATCCACGCTGGAGGGAATGAAATCATTTGTTGACAGTGAAATGGTTTGTGTTGAAAGGGCTGATACCGAACCACTCCCTGTTATTTTTTGCAGGGGTGAACTGGGACGTATGCTGATTTCCGTTTCGTCTGAAAATTTTTCTCCCAGGCTGCTCACCTGAACCGTCACTTTTCCCTCACCGATAGTTGGCTCAGCGAACACCTGAAATACAGCCCTGGTTTCACTGTTGGGGTTTAGGGAGAGAGACTGCTGATCGGGGCCTGCCAGCCGGAGAGGTCCGGATACTTTCAGTTCAGCCCTGCCAGTTGCCTGCCGGGAGGAGGTATTGGTCACCGTCACTGCCACAGCAACAGTGTCCTTCGGGCTCAGGAATCTTGGCAATGCGGTACTGAGTACGATCGGGTCAGCAACAGTCATTTTTTCTTCGGCAGATCCAAAACTTTCATTTTTATAGGCTATGGCCATAAGCCTGACCTCTCCTGAAAAAGAAGGAACGTCGAATTCAAATTCGACTTCCCCGCTCCCACTGACCTGCCTGATTCCGCTCCAATACGAGAGGATCTTAATTCTCTTGGCAGGCATAGGGTTCGTCCGCTTCGCCATATCAGATTCCGAATCCCCGCCTGTGCTGCTGAGTTTTGCCTTTCTTTCCGGGAAAAGAAGAGGATACAGGTCAAAATCATTTACCTCCAGAGCTCGCTTCGCATAGAAATGATTATAAGCATCGGGGGTTTCAAAATCCGAGACCTGCAAAACTCCGTTGTCGACCGCTGCCAGGGTAACCATGCTGTTTGGCAGGGCCCTGACGGTTACTTTCTGGTGTGTCCGGGAGCGAACTGATTTTTGAGCGACAATGGCAACCTTCATTTTACGGTTCCGTTCTTCCACCTGAATGCTCTTGAATCCGTGTGCGACAGTCAGCGGAATATCAGAAACTTCATGCGGTTTAATCAAAGTAGCCGAAATGTATGCATTGGGGACTTCTTCCTCACTCAATTTGAGATCGACTGATGCAGCCCGATTGTCCACGTTCACATACTGGTAAGAAATGACTTTATCCGTTTCAATGGTTACCAGCATTCGTCCGTTAAAAGGTGCCTTGAACAAGGCCTTTACGGATTCCCCGGTATTATAGGAAGCCTTGTCTGCTTCAATTTCAATATGACCCTCATTGTTCACTTCAAAAGAAGAACTTTCGGCACCCCAGGATCCGTAGCTGTAAAATTCCTTGCTTACATAGCTGTTTGCCCCGGGAAGAGAAACCCGCAGTTCGTATTCCCCGCTAGAGCGTGGAACAAAGGAATACAGGGTGTTCTCCCCATTGACCGGTATGATGGAGGAATTTAACAATTTGTCTTCTTTTTGGGATTCATACCTGAAATAACTGCCGCTTTTGGATAGCACTGTCCTGTACTCGTGCTTCACCACCTCAATTTTTGCCGTTGCACCGGCGGCGAGTCTTTCGTCCTTGTCCAGGGCAATAAGCGGGAAATTTACTTTTTGGTTCAGGGGGTAATAAAAGTACCCATCATCGCCTAGACCAAGGAACATGGATTGTGTATAGATGGGGACTGAAGTGGTTCGGCTGACGGGCCTTCCCGTTTCATCGAATACAGTGGCATAAAAACTTGTCTGCAGGAGTCCGAGATTCTTGTACATGGCCGGGACATCATATTTTTCAGAAGCATCTCCCTGATCATTTGTCTTTCCTTCACGGACAATCTTATCAAAAAAAGAATTCTGATTGGCCAGACTGAAGTCGTAGCTCTTGTATTTTCGGGAGGAGAATGCCTTTTGTTTGACCTGTATTTCGCATTCGTAATTCCGGCCGGCGGCAGCGGGTCCGAAAAAGTTGACGGCATGGATCGAAAGGCGTGAATCTTCGCCCGGCCTGAGAAATTCCTTATCCAGTTTTGCAGTCACCTTGATCCGGTCAGGTACAAATTCTTCTATTCGAAAAGCCTGGGTGGCCAGCAGGACATCAGTTGATGTGTATAGTTCGAGTGAATAGGAGCCCGTAATCGCAGAAGGGGAGAGGTCGATACTACCTTCCAGGGAGCCCTGCTCATTTAAATTCTTCCGAAATGTCTTTAGTTCTCTCCCGTTGGGAAGGAGGAACTTGAGCTTCATAGGTATTTCACCGGGTGATTTCCAGGATTTGTCACGGACAATGGCTGAAAAATTCACCTTTTCTCCTGGTCTGTAAATATCCCTTTCCGCATAGATGTATGCATCCAGACCCGTGCTGTTGCTGTGTTTCCCCCCAACTTCAAACCGTGATGTATTTACCCTTCCTGAGCTAAAGGGAAGATAGTTGAAGTCATCAGCTGTTTTGGCAATGACCATGGCCGGCCTGAACCCGGAAAACTCATTTCGGGTATAGTTAATGGTGGCAACCCCTTCGGCATTGGTCGGACCCATACCCAGCAACTGGTTGTTGGCACCGTATGCCAGAATATTGACTCCTTCAAGGCCTGTTCCCTTCTTAATGGAATTGGCAAATACCAGGATTCTCTCCTTTCCCTCTTTGGCGATCAGCCCAATGTCAGAAAGAGAAACAAGCCTGCTGTCCCTCACCCAGTAATCCGTGACTGACCTTAACATGATATGGTAGATTCCCTTGAAATCAGGGATTTTGTCCGTTATATCCACATTCAGCAGCCGGCTGTTTCCGTATTGAGGTAATGACCTGGTATCTATTTCCTTTTCATAGATCACATCACCCACCGTACTGCTAATGTCATCATATCCCATTTCATCTTCTCCACCGGAGTTATTGTTCGACTGAAATTCCTGAGGGTAATACCTGCCTTTCTGGGCGGCAAGCAAATTGTTTTCATAAATTTTGGATACAACGAGTTTCAGTTTCGGGACATTTGTAATCCTTACCTCTATGTTTTTCTCTCCTTTGGATGCCAGGTAGATTCCTTTGGTACTGGCAAAACTGATTGAAGGTTCCAGCTGGCCAAAAGCTACATTATTGGTATAGTCCTGCTTTAAGACACCACCCAGCTGACCGCGCAGTCCTTTGATGATCGTAAGAGCGTAACTTTTGCGGTTATCAAAATAATCACTGTGGATCAAAAACCCGTCATCCTGGGCTTCTACGCTGAACCTGACCTTCGGATCTAATTTTATGTAGCTGGAGATGTCTTCGGCGGACACCTGCTGGCTGGTCAGAACCTTGACGCTCCCCCCGGCCCCATCCTGTTCAGCAACAACATCATTGATGGCAAGAATGAATGGCGACAGTATCGTTGCCCTGATTTCCGTTTTATCCGAAGTGGCAAGGGTGCCTCCTTCAGGAACCAGCCCCTTGTCGAGAATTATCCTGGTGTCATAGTCCTTGTCTTCCATTTTCAGGTTAAGCAGTCGGATTGAAATCCTGTTTTCGGCAGACAATGTTTGCAGCGCATACTCAACTGGGTGGTTTTCGATTTCAAGGTGCAACTTCTCCTTCAGGTTGGCGGGGTTAACGGGGTAGTTAAAATACAGGTCGACCTGGGGCACGGAGTTGCTGCCCTTCTCATCCTGGGCAACCCAGGTTGCATTGCTGTTCTCAAGCTTAAGTTCCGGCGTGTGGAAGCTGATATTTTCAGATTGGCCGATTTTTCCGTACCTGCTGTACTGGAGGATATCCGTTTTCAGGTCCGCTTTGTATGAGGTGGCCGGTGACAGTGGCCGTGAGGGAGAAAAAATCAACTCATCCGGGGTTTCCCAGCGAAATCGCCCGGATATTCTGGGCTCGAAACTGATGTATTCAGTTGAATCCCACCGATTCAGCAGGCTGTCTGAAACCAGGGGCTTGTCAAATCTGAAGGTAAGATTACCCAGTGCTGACACTTCATCTTTGGCGTTGGTATATTCAAGGTTAACAATATTGCGGTTGCAGGCAAAGAAAATTAAAGAGAGGGTGGTGATTGTCAGAAGGAGAAATTTGATACGCATAGTTTGGCCAGGTTAAAGGGAAATTTGGTTATGGACTGTCAAAATACAAAAACCCGTGAGAAATCTAAATGGAATCGCCGGTAGCGTTTACAGGATGTAATAATAAGAATCGCCAGGGAGGGTCAAACGAGGTATTCATACCCGGGAAAGGAATTGCAGGGAAAAGGTACATAACAGGGACCTGCACTTGCAAATAACCGTTGATAAAGATTTGTTAATCCAGATGGAGGATCTTAAAGCAATACCTGTTTATCCAAATCATGAAAACCGGAATACTCGGGCCAATAGCCTGCGGAAGTAGATTTAGGAACATTTTATGCGGCATTAACCGAAAGAATGAAAATTGTTTCTTTAATTTCATCCCTGTACCCGGGTTTTGCGGTCCTTTGCAAAATTTGACAGGTGCATGATCCTGAATGAACTGGTCGAAAGCTAATACCAGAACTGTTCTGAAATGGCTGGCTGTTTCCATAATGTCCGGCCTGATCCTTTTTTTTCTGCTGAATGCGGTTTTTCCTCTCCCGGATAAAATTGAGTACTCAACGATCGTCACTGATAACAAGGGAGAAGTGATACATGCCTACCTCACAAAAGACCAGCAGTGGCGGATGAAAACCGAACTGACCGAAATTTCACCGGTTCTGAGAAGGACCATTGTGGAAAAGGAGGATAAATACTTCTATTATCACCCGGGAGTGAATTTTTTGTCCGCAGGGAGGGCCCTGTTCAGAAATCTGATCCGGGAGAAACGTACTTCGGGAGCCTCAACAATCACCATGCAGGTGGCCAGGGCAATGGAGCCCCGCCGAAGAACCTATGTAAACAAATTCATTGAAATGTTTCGCGCATTTCAGCTCGAATGGAAATACTCTAAGGACCAAATCCTGCAGCTGTATTTAAACCTGGTGCCCTACGGTGGTAATATTGAAGGGGTAAAATCTGCTTCCATTCTCTATTTCAATAAGAATCCCGATCATTTATCGCTGGCGGAAATCACGGCCCTTTCCATCATTCCCAACAGGCCCGGTTCGCTGGTCATCGGCAGGAATAACGATATGATTGTGCAGGAAAGAAACAAATGGCTGAACAGATTTGCCAGCGACAAGGTCTTTACCAAAAAAGAGATAGAAGATGCGCTTAAGGAACCTTTGCGGGCGGTCAGGGGCCAGATTCCCCGGTTGGTTCCACATCTGTCCAACAAACTAAGGAGGCAGGGTGGTGACTTCATCCGCACCAATATAGATCTGAATACCCAGCTTAAAATAGAAAAAATTGTGGCGGACTACTCCAGGTCCGTCCGGTCCATGAACATCCGAAATGCAGCTGTCGTGGTTATTGACAACACGACTCACAAGGTCGTTGCCTATGTTGGGTCAGCCTCATTCGGTGACAGCACGGACGCGGGCCAGGTAAACGGGGCAGCGGCGGTCCGCCAGCCCGGCAGCACCCTTAAGCCGCTGCTTTATGGTTTGTGCCTGGATGCAGGTCTGCTTACGCCCAGAAAACTCATAACCGATGTAGCCGTAAATTACAACGGGTATGCCCCTGAGAATTACGACAGGAAATTCAACGGGTACGTGACCATGGAATATGCGCTGGAGCACTCCCTGAACATCCCTGCCGTTAAAAGTTTGCATGCTCTGGGGCAGGACCTGCTGATCAGAAAGCTCATCGCCTGCGACTTCATGCAGATCAGGAAGGACCAGAAAAAACTTGGATTGTCCATGATCCTGGGTGGATGCGGGGCTTCCCTGGAGGAACTGACGGGCCTCTATTCTGTATTTGCCAATAATGGCATATACATTAAACCTTCCTATGTTCAAACGGATACCCTGTCCCGGGGTGGAAGCGCAGAATCAGGGGGTACGACCATCCTTAGCCCGGCCGCAGCATTCATGATTGATGAGATACTGTCCCGGATCAGCCGCCCGGATTTTCCTTTAACCTGGGAAAGTACGGTCCATATGCCAAAGATTGCCTGGAAAACGGGCACTTCCTATGGACGGCGTGATGCGTGGAGCATTGGATACAACCGTCATTTTACCATCGGCGTGTGGGTTGGAAATTTTTCTGCAATGGGGGTTCCCGAACTCAGTGGTGCCAACGTGGCCACACCTCTTCTTTTCAGAGTTTTCAATACCATTGATTACGATTCTGATGAGGAGTGGTTTCGCCAGCCTCCGGACTGTGACAGGCGGCAGGTATGCTCCGAAACGGGTATGGTTCCGGACGATCATTGCAGCAATATCGTGATGGATTATTTTATCCCTGGTATATCTTCTTCTAAAAAATGTGACAACGAACAGGAAATCATGGTTTCGCCGGATGAAAGAATTTCCTATTGCAAGGTCTGCATGCCTGGGGCAGGCTATAAGAAGAAATTGTATAAGATGGTTCCTCCTGAAATGCAGCAGTATTTCGAAGAGCATAATATTGCCTATCAGAAAATTCCGCCCCACAATCCGGCTTGCGAGAAATTATTCCAGGACGGTGCGCCGCAGGTCACTTCTCCTTACAACGGATCGGAATACCTGATAAATAGAAAAGACCCGGAACCATTGCAGCTTACTTGTAATGTGGGAAATGATGTCAGTACAGTTTACTGGTATATCAACAACAGGTTTTATAAGTCTGGGGAAGCCAGGGCAAAACAGTTCTTCATTCCTGTCGAAGGCCCGGTGAAAATTTCATGCACCGATGATAAAGGCAGAAACCGGGATATATGGATCCGGGTCAGGTATGTCGATCTCTGAACAGCAGAAAAAGTCAGTTGGCCCATGCGATCATCTCTCCCGCAATGATCCATTCCTGGCCTTCCCGTCTGAAAATATAGGTACTTCCCATTCCACAAGCCTTGTCGTCGCAGCGGAAAGCAACATCGATGACGGCATACCGGCTATCTGCCGTGAATGCGGGCTTTGAAAAACAAAAAACCATTCTTTCCTCCCGGGGTTTTTCCTCCCACGCTTTCTTTTGACTGAGTAAGGCCTTCTTTCCCGGCTGCCATGCGGGAGGATGGCCGTCCCCAGGCGCCGGACAACAGGAAAGGATCGCCTTCGCCTGATCGCCGGGAATGCATATGGCCTTTAGCAATTTTGACTGGTCCCATTGGGATGTTGTCTTATCCAGGAATGCGTTTTTTGCCAGTTCATTTAATATTTCAAAAGGGACTTTTTCTTTTAATCCGTATTTCATCCATTCGTCGAAATCAAATCTCTTGAAACTGCAGGGCACTGATGTTGAAAGAAGATAGTACCGGGAGAGGGTGCTGTCGGCGACCTTGTTAAAAATTTCATTGATAAAGGCTTCCCCGGAGTTTGCTTTTGTCTGTCCGGACATTTCGCCATATGAAGTGGCCAGGATCACCCATAAGAGGAGCATCTTTTTCACAAGGTGAAAATCCAAAAAATAAAGTTAACGGGGATATAAAATTGAACAGCCTGCATCGTGTAATGCAGGCTGCCCTGTCGATGGGTATAGTCAGGGATATCTAATTTGCCTTGTTTACGCTGCCGACTCCGCTCACATGCTGGCTTACTGTGGTGGCATTTCCCTTGTAACTGACACTGCCAGCTCCACTGACCGTCGCGTTCAGCTTTACGCTGGCGTACACTTCGGCGTTGCCAACACCGGAAATATCTACTGATGCATTTTCTGCAAGCAGGTCATAGCAATTGGCATGACCAGCTCCGCTTAGTTCGAGGTCGACATCCTTTGTCTGTCCTTTCAGGTCAATCGTTCCGGTACCTGTAATCTCCGCTTTTAATTTCGGTGCGTCCACTTCCATCCTGATATTGCCGGCACCGCTCGCATGAAGCTCGAGGGTCTCTGGGTTATTGATCTTCGACTCTCCGATGATGTCGCTCGCTCCGGAAACTTCTATGTTGTTATAGACGGGTGAGCAGACATAAACGCGCAAATCCCCGGTCGGAACCAGGTTGTAGCCAGGCTTGTTCCTCACAATGATCTGGTCGCCTTCCTGAACCACATCTATGAATTTCAAAAGATTTTCATCCCCCTCCACTTTTACAGGTTTGGTATCACCCTGGGAAACATAAACTTTGATGGCACCGCTAACGTCTACATTTTTGAACGAGGAAACAATATGTTCCTGCGAGGATATGTTGCCATTTCCACGGACTCTTTTGCCAAAAAAATGACAGGAACCAAGAGCAAAGGATGAAATAGCCAGCAGCCAGATAAGCTTTCTCATTGTTAATAATTTAGATTTACAAAAGTTATCATTTTTATTTGAATTCAAAAACCACCCGTCCCATTAGACGCCATCTGTATGAATCAGTTACCGAAGAATAATACATCGTTAATATGCGGCGGTTCATCCAGCCTGAATTTCAGGGCTGGGTGGACATGAGCTGTTCCCTTCTGTCCATACGAGGGTTGAAGATGTTTGATGGCTGAAAAACAATCTGTTCCACTTTTTACAACTAACAGGCCTTTTCTTACCTTCGCAACAGCATGACTGAAAAAATTTTTATCCTAGACTTCGGATCTCAATATACCCAATTGATTGCCAGGGCGGTGCGGGAGGCAAATGTGTACTGCGAAATCATCCCCTTTAACAAGAAATTCGATGCTGATCCTTCCTTAAAAGGCATCATTCTTTCCGGCTCTCCTTTTTCCGTAAATGACGAAAAGGCACCAATAGTCAACATAGGAGAATTGCACAGGAAATTTCCCGTCCTTGGCATTTGTTACGGTGCACAGCTGACTGCCAAACAATTTGGTGGTCATGTGGCCAACAGCAGCAAGCGGGAATACGGCCGTGCCCTGCTGCATAAGCAAAAGGAAGATGTGTTGTTGAAAGATGTTACGGAACTCTCGCAGGTTTGGATGAGTCATGCAGACACAATCCTTGATCTCCCTGAAGGTTTTGATGTGCTGGCCACCACGGACAGTATTCCCTATGCAGCTTTTAAGAAGAACAGTGACACCCTGCCTTTATATTGCCTGCAATTTCATCCGGAGGTATATCATTCGATTGAAGGGAAAAAAATCCTTAGAAACTTCCTGGTGAGCGTATGCGGATGTTCACAGGACTGGACACCCGCCCATTTTATCGATGATACTGTCAAACAGCTGAAAGACCAGATAGGAAATCGCCAGGTGATCATGGCGCTTAGCGGCGGCGTGGATTCCACTGTCGCAGCCACACTGATTCACAGGGCGATTGGCAGCGGGCTTCATGGAATATTTGTGGATAACGGGGTACTCAGGAAAAATGAATTCAAGGAGGTGATTGCCGCCTATGAGAAGTTAGGGCTGAATGTCAAAGGGGTTGATGCAAGAAAGTTGTTTTACAACAAGCTAAAGGAAAAGACCGATCCTGAGGCCAAGAGAAAGACCATCGGAAAAACCTTTATCAAGGTTTTCCAGAAAGAAGCTGAAAAAATTAAAGGGATAGAGCTGCTTGGACAAGGAACCATTTATCCTGATGTAATAGAAAGTGTATCGGTTCACGGACCCTCTATGACCATCAAATCCCATCATAACGTGGGTGGATTGCCAAAGAAGATGCACCTGGCGCTGGTAGAGCCTCTTCGTTATTTATTTAAGGATGAAGTGAGGCGGGTAGGGAAAGAACTGGGGATACCGGACGAAATGTTGCAAAGGCATCCCTTCCCCGGTCCCGGACTGGCCATCCGGATTCTCGGCGAGGTTACTCCTGATAAAGTGAAATTGTTGCAGGAGGCTGACCAGATCTTTATCCAGGGGTTAAAAAATCATCACCTGTATTCCAGCGTATGGCAGGCTGGGGCCATCCTGTTGCCGGTAAAAAGCGTGGGGGTGATGGGTGACGAAAGGACCTATGAATTTACGGTTGCCCTGAGGGCAGTGACGTCCGTGGATGGCATGACAGCAGACTGGGCTCATCTGCCCTTTGATTTCCTGGCAGATATTTCCAGTACCATCATCAACCAAGTTAAGGGGATCAACAGGGTAGTATATGATATCAGCAGCAAGCCGCCGGCGACCATCGAATGGGAATAATCCGATCTGTGCCTCTATCCAGGACAGGAATTGTATGAAATTAATTTCTCGATATCTTATTTCAGGGTTTGTTCTAATTATTTTTTCTTTCAGGGGATTTTCACAGAACGATTCAGCCAGACGATACAGAATTGCCATTTTCGTTCCTCTTTATCTTGATTCTGCCTTTGACGCCTCTGGTAATTACCGCTACGACAAGAATTTTCCCAAATTCATCAATCCGGGCCTGGAATTTTATGAAGGCGCACAGATGGCTCTTGACTCCCTGGAAAATGAACGGGTTCATCTTGACGTGAAGATTTACGACACCCGTTCGGTATACCAATCTGTATCACAGGTGGTACAAAGCTCCGAATTCCAGCAAACGCAGCTGATCTTCGGCCACGTAACTCCGGCTGACCTTCATATTCTGGCCAGTGCGGCCGCCCGTCTGCACGTACCCTTCATCAACGTAAATTTCCCTAACGATGGTGGTATCACCAACAATCCCGAATATGTAATTCTCAATTCCACGCTTAAAACACATTGTGAGAGTATTTACCGATACCTGCAGAGAAATTATGCGCTTTCAGAGATCGTGGTATTCCGCAAAAAAGGGGTGCAGGAAGACCGGATCAGGAATTATTTTACGGACATCGAAAAAAACACGGCCTCCGTACCCTTGAAGCTGAAGTATGTTAACCTGGAGGAGCCCGTGGACCTGCCCCACCTCGTTCCGCACCTGGACAGCTCAGAGAGCAACATTTGTATAGTCGGAAGTATGGACGAGAATTTTGGGAAAATGATCTGTTCCCAGTTGGCGACTGTTAATAAAACCTATGCAACCAAGGTCTTCGGCATGCCCACCTGGGACAATATCACCGATTTTTCCCAGCCTGAATATGCTGATCAGGAAATTTATTACACTACTCCCTTTTATAACAATCCGGCGGACAGTCTTGTCGTCAACATTCAGCAAAACTTCAGGAACAGGTTTTTCTCAAGGCCAAGCGACATGGTATTTCGCGGGTATGAAACGGTATACCACTTTTCCAAGCTGCTTCAGTTCTATGGGAATAATTTCAGCGGCAGCCTTGGGGAGAAAAAATTCAGGGTGTTCAATGACTTCGATATTGAACCGGTATTTCTCAACCGTCAGAACATGACCCTTGATTATTTTGAAAACAAGAAAATTTACTTCATCAAAAAGGTGAATGGCAATATCATGGCCATCTATTAAATTGCAATACTGCCTGTCCGCAGATTCACTCTTCAAAAATGGGCCTTCTCAGTTTTACAGATAGCGGGATTTACTGCGCCGCCGGTGATTTCTACATTGACCCCTGGAAACCCGTGCACAGGGCAATCATTACCCATGCACACAGCGATCACGCCCGCCCCGGACATGACCTTTATCTCTGCCACCGGTTTACAGAAAATCTGCTCAAACTTCGGCTGGGTGAACAGAAGATTCAGACTGCAGACTGGAATGAGCCAGTTTATCTGAACGGCGTCCGGGTTTCCCTGCATCCGGCAGGTCACATTATCGGATCGGCGCAGATCCGGGTTGAATTCAAGGGTGAAGTTTGGGTGGTCAGCGGGGATTACAAAATAGAAAATGACGGTATCAGCGAAAAGTTTGAACCCGTTCCCTGCCATGTGTTTATAACAGAATCCACTTTTGGTTTACCTGTTTATCGATGGAAACCCCAGGAGGAAATCTATACCGACATTCAGCACTGGATCGGGCAAAACAAGGCCTTGGGGAAGAATTCCGTTCTTTTGGCCTATAGTCTGGGAAAAGCGCAGCGGTTACTGGGCTGCCTTCAGGATGTGACCTCTGAAATCTATGTACATGGTGCCATCTGGAACGCTCAGCAGGCTTTGAAGGAGGCCGGGGTTGTTTTGCCCGAAGTAAAACTGGCAGGGGCATCGGCCCCCCGGACGAAATCGGAGTGGGTGGTCGTAATCGGCCCCCCCGGCTCAGACGGTTCTCCCTGGATAAACCGGTTTTCCCCTTATGCAGTAGGAGTCTGCAGTGGATGGATGCAGGTTCGAGGAAATCTGCGCAGAAGAAATGTAGATGCCGGGTTTGCTTTAAGTGACCATGCAGACTGGACGGGCTTGCTTCAGGCGATAGAAGGAACAGGTGCAAAAAAAGTTTTTGTGACTCACGGATTTCAGTCTGTCCTCAGCCGTTATCTGAATGAGCAAGGCCTGGAAGCCGGAGAAGTGATGACTGCCTTCGGAGAGGAAGAACCGGACCAGGAAGCCGGTCAGGAAACCTAAAATATTGTTTATGCCATGACTGACAATGAATACAGGCAAACAAAAACCCGCATCGGGCACATCGAAGGAATGGCCTTGTTTGCGACCCTGGTCACGAGCCTTGGAAATCTGACGGCTACCAACGATAAACTGAAGGCCCTGAGCGGATATTTCTCCCAGGCAGAGAAAAAAGACAGGGTGTGGGTGATAGCGCTCTTCAGTGGGCGGAGGCCCAGAAGAACGGTAACGGGCACCCAGTTACAAACCTGGTGTACCGAAATTACCAACCTTCCGGACTGGCTGTTCGAGGAATGCTACCAGGTGGTCGGGGACCTGGCCGAAACCATTGCCCTGCTGCTTCCTCACGGCTCTGGCAGTTACCCGGATGATTCTCTTACCTACTATCTGGAAGGACTGAGGGGATTGCAGAAGGAAAGTGAAACGAGCCGCAAACAATTTGTCCTGGCTGCATGGAATCAGATGAACCAGTCCGAACGATTCGTGTTTAATAAACTCATCACCGGGGGATTCCGGATCGGCGTTTCGCAATCGACCATGGTCAATGCGCTCTCCATATCAACGGGGCTAGAATCGTCGGTAATAGCCCACCGGATAAGCGGGGACTGGGACCCTGGAACCACAACCTTTGATGAGTTGCTGAATGATCCTCATCCAGGCCGGGAGATGTCAAGGCCTTATCCATTTTATCTTGCCTATGCGCTCGATGAAGACCTTCCCTCCCTGGGGGATCCCCGGGGATGGATAGCCGAATGGAAATGGGACGGCATCAGGGGCCAGGTGATCAGACGCAGCGGAAACTCCTTTGTGTGGAGCCGGGGAGAAGAATTGATTACAGAAAAATTTCCGGAATACCAGTCCTGGCTGGGGCTTTTGCCCGAAGGCACTGTTCTTGACGGCGAAATCATTGGCCTTGCCGGAGATCTGGATGTGCATCATCCTATTCATCCTTTGCCATTTTCAGCCCTTCAAACGAGGATCACGCGTAAATCAGTTACTAAAAAACAGTTGCAGGAGGTGCCTGCCGGGTTCATCGTTTACGATTTGTTGGAATACGATGGGGCAGACTGGCGAACCCGGCCCATGTCGGAACGACGGGATCAACTGGAGGCTGTTGTCAAGAATATCACGCATCCGGCTGTCCGGTTATCAGATATCCTTGCATTTGACACCTGGGAGCAACTGGAGGCCCTGAGGGGGAGAGCCAGGGACAGGGGGGCGGAAGGTCTTATGCTGAAAAGAAAGAGCTCCCTTTACCAGACAGGCAGAAAAAGGGGGGACTGGTGGAAATGGAAAATTGATCCGCTTGTCATTGATGCCGTCATGATCTATGCACAGAAGGGACATGGGCGGAGAAGCAATATGTACACCGATTACACATTTGCTGTCAGAGACGGGGAAAAGCTCGTGAGTTTTGCCAAAGCGTATTCCGGTTTAACCGATAAGGAGTTGGAAGAAGTCGACCAGTTTGTGAAAAAGAATTCCCTGGAAAAATTCGGACCAGTCAGGACGGTGAAACCGGACCTGGTTTTTGAAATTGCCTTTGAAGGTATCAGCGAATCAGCCAGGCATAAATCCGGGGTTGCTGTACGATTTCCCAGAATCAACCGGTGGAGACGGGATAAGAAAAGCAATGAAATCAATACTCTGGACGATCTAAAGAACCTGCTTCAAAAATTTGGCAGATTACCCATGGACTGACCGGCTGGATGCAGGACAATACGACATTGCCCATTTACGGCTTTAACAATTTTTTGGTACCTCTTCTTGTGTTAAATTAGTGAACAGAAACTTTTCTCTATGAATAAACTCATCGTGCTATTGGTCATGGGGATCCTGCTGATGGCTTTTGGCCGTTCAGTACTGGATTTTCCGGAAGAAAAGCCGGTGTACATTCCGCCGAGTATACAGCGTTCCGGAGACAGCAGGGAAGGATACAAATACCTGGTTACGGGGGATTACCTGAAAAGCGGTATACCGCTTAATTATTTTAAACTTGGATTTGGGAAAAGCGCAAACAAATTCCTCCAGCGCGATGGCTTCAATAAAGACATCAGCTATGAATACACAGCCGTCAAGGCTCCCAATGGGGAAATCGTGGTCGCACCTAATTGCCTGCAGTGCCATGCACAGATTTTTGACAACAAACTGTATATCGGGCTTGGCAACACAACCATCGACTTTTCCAATAACCAGAAACTGGATCCAAAGATGGCTGTCGCAGCCGAGAAGGTTCTCAGAAACCTCGACCCGGGGAAATTCGAAGCGGCGGAGCCTTTTTTAAAGGTTGTGAGAACAATCGGAGCACAGCTGTATACAAAAGTGAGGGGAGTCAATGCAGCGGACAGGCTGGCTGCCCTCCTGGTAGCTCATCGCGATCGAAATACATTCCGCTGGAACAATGAACCCATGCTGGATGTACCCGATGAGGTCATCCCTACAGACGTCCCGCCCTGGTGGCTCCTCAAAAAAAAGCACGCCATGTTTTACAATGGATTTGGACGTGGGGACTTCGGCAGATTCCTGATGGCTTCCAACCTGCTTACAGTAAATGATACGGCTGAATCAAGGGAAGTGGACGGGCATTTCAATGATGTACTGGCTTATCTCTATACGCTTAAACCTCCCCCTTATCCTTATCCGCTCAACAGGCAACTGGTAAAGGAAGGAGGAATTCTTTATGTCAGAAATTGTTCCAAATGTCATGGCCATTATGGAAGTGATGAAGAATATCCTAACCTGCTTATCCCTGAATCTCTGATCAAGACGGATTCGATGCTGTTCAAGAGCAATTACCAGGGTGCGCAATTTATAGGCTGGTTCAACAGCAGCTGGTTTTCACAGGGTGACCATCCTGCCCGGCTTGAACCTTTTAATGGTTATATAGCCCCACCGCTGGACGGGATCTGGATCACAGCCCCGTACCTGCACAACGGCTCAGTACCTGACCTGGAAGGCGTCCTGAACAGTAAGGTCCGGCCGAGATACTGGTCCAGGGACTTTGACAATCCCCAGTATGATTATAAAAACCCGGGATGGAGGTATTCCGTGCTCGATTCCGCAGCGGGGTCAAATGTGTACAATACAGATCTGCCCGGGTATGGGAATTATGGTCATTATTTCGGCGACCAGTTGACAGAAAAGGAAAGAAGGGCAATCATCGAATACCTGAAAACTTTATGACTGGACTGTCCTTCAGGTTGAGGACTACTTATTAACTCTTCATGGAACTCAGCACAACGATAGGGTACGGGGTGATTTGCCGCTGGTTCCAGCTAAGGCACATGAGGCCTTTTACCTTTCAGGAACAGACATGGCAGCATATTTTGGACGGAAAATCGGGCCTGGTCAATGCTCCGACAGGTTGCGGAAAAACTTTTTCCGTATTCCTCGGAGTGATAATCGAATTTATCAATCAGTATCCCGAAAATTATAAGAGCAAATCGAGGAACGGCCTCCGGCTGTTGTGGATTACCCCGCTGCGCGCCCTGGCCAAAGACATCGGCCGTGCCATGGAAGAGGTAATCGGGGAACTGGGCATGAGTTGGAAAGTCGGAATCCGAAACGGGGATACGGAAACAAGTGAAAGGCAGCGTCAAAAAAGACAGATGCCAGAGATACTGATCATCACACCGGAAAGCCTGCATTTACTATTGGCTCAAAAGCACTACCCGGAATTGTTCAGGTCCCTGAAATGGGTTGCCGTGGATGAATGGCACGAATTGCTGGGCAGCAAAAGGGGGGTTCAGGTGGAACTGGCGCTGTCCAGGCTGGCGGGTCTCTCAGCCAGGCCCGCTGTTGCACCGGATCACGGTGAGGGCGATGCATCCTCATCACGCAGCCACCCCTTGGGCGTATGGGGCATTTCCGCAACTATCGGAAACCTGGATCAGGCAAGAGAGGTCTTGCTCTCTTCTCTTCAGTTTTCCGGACCTGACCGGGCTGTGACCGTAATAGCCATCATTAGCAAACCTGTGGAAGTGCTTTCCATCATCCCTGATGAAATAGAAAAATACCCCTGGTCCGGACACCTTGGAATCAAACTCATTGACAAGGTGATCCCCATTATACTCCAAAGCAGGACGACGCTCATCTTCATCAATACCAGGGGGATGAGTGAGCGATGGTATCAGGGACTCCTCTCTGCCTGCCCGGACCTGGCAGGAGCTATCGCCCTGCATCATGGATCGATTGATATGGAATTGAGGATCTGGGTGGAGGAAGCCCTCCATAGCGGTAAGCTGAAGGCCGTGGTTTGCACGGCGAGCCTTGACCTTGGGGTAGATTTTCGTCCGGTAGAAACCGTTATACAAGTGGGCTCTCCAAAAGGAGTTGCCAGGTTTTTGCAACGGGCTGGCCGGAGTGGCCACCAGCCTGACCAGGTCAGCAGGATCTATTTCCTGCCCACCCATTCCCTGGAACTGGTTGAGGCTGCGGCGTTGAAATCAGCCATGGCTTTGAATTTCATAGAGTCTAGGGATCCTATGGTGATGTGTTTTGACGTCCTTATCCAATATCTTTCGACCCTGGCCATTTCGGACGGGTTTTATCCGGAAGAGATATTTGAGGAGATACGCTCTACCTTTTGCTTTAAAGAAATTACCAGGGATGAATGGCTGGAGGTTCTGCGTTTTATCACAGAAGGTGGAACAGCCCTGCAGCATTATGATGAATTCAAAAAAGTCGAAATCATCGGCGGCCTCTACAAGATTAATGGCCGGCGGGTGGCCATGCGACACCGCCTGCATATTGGCACCATTGTCAGTGATGCCATGTTAAAGGTCCGGTTTATGGGAGGCGGTTTTATCGGCGTGATCGAAGAATATTTTATTTCCAGGCTGCAGCCCGGGGATGTATTTACGCTCGCCGGCAGGAATTTGGAATATGTTATGATCAAGGATATGACAGCGCTGGTCAGAAAATCCAGCTCCAAAAAATCTATCGTACCCAGCTGGCAGGGGGGAAGGATGCCCCTATCTGCCAACCTGGGCATCATGTTGCGCCGGAAATTTGATGAGGCCCTCACCCCTCTGTCTGGCAGGAATAGTTTTCAGGGAACAGAACATTTCCAACCCCCAGGAGATATCGAACTGACCGTGCTGGAGCCCCTTTTCCTTTTGCAACAGTCCCTGTCCCAGATCCCCAGAGAAAAAGAATTGCTCATTGAGCAGATTGAAACCAAGGATGGATTCCACCTTTTTGTGTATCCCTTTGAAGGCAGGCTAGTACACGAGGCTATGGCCGCCCTGCTGGCTTACCGCATCAGCCGGGTCACCCCCATTACGTTTTCATTTGCCATGAACGACTACGGTTTTGAATTGCTCAGCGACCAGCCTATACCGGTGGATGACAGCAATGTTTATGAGCTTTTTTCACCCGAAAACCTTACGGCAGACATCCAGCGGAGTGTAAACAGTGCGGAAATGGCAAAAAGAAAGTTTCGTGATATAGCTGTGATCGGAGGACTGATTTTCCAGGGTTATCCCGGTGAATATAAAAAAGCCAGGCATCTGCAGTCGTCTGCTTCGCTGCTGTTTAATGTGTTTAGTGAATATGATCCGCATAGTTTCCTGTTGCGTCAGGCCTACCATGAGGTCATGGAACAGCAGATGGAAGAGGCACGGCTGCGCAATATGCTGGAGCGAATCCAAAACAGCCGGATTGTACTCACCTTCCCCGAAAAACTCACGCCCTTCTGTTTCCCCCTCAAAGTGGACAGCATGCGAGAAAATATTTCCTCCGAAAAGCTCGAGGACCGTATCAGGAGGATGCAGACACAATTGGCAAAGTAGGAGAATGACCTTATTTTTAGTCTGGATTAAGAACCCAAACAGCGATTCACATATCTAATCCAGAAATAATATGATTCGAAAAATCCTTTTGTTACTGTTGGCTGTACTTGTACTGATCCAGTTCATACGCCCTGCCAAAAATCTTTCTGTAACCATGTCCGGAAATGATATCACGACACATATGGTCATACCTGGAGACGTCCTGGATATCTTCAAGAAGTCATGTTATGACT
>Ga0318562_10000091_pt1 | contig 41146 bp, 63 predicted proteins | sample GRESIP066b5f18_FD_203688 | JGI IMG/M metagenome (GOLD analysis project Ga0318562, IMG submission 203688) | Tropical soil microbial communities from Luquillo Experimental Forest, Puerto Rico - GRE.SIPMG.066b5f18 | ecosystem: Environmental > Terrestrial > Soil > Tropical forest > Bulk soil... | reverse complement strand
TTGTACGGTTGAATGGATTAACAATCGGTTCCTCGACATCAGGCGCAACTGAACTCGCCGATCCGACGGCGCAAGCTCTGTTTCAATACCTCTGGCAGAAAGATCCTAATCTGACTGTATCGGGCGGCCGCGGCGCGACATCATTGGCGGACTGGACAGCAAATAAGCGACTGACATTGCCGGATGGCCGATCACGTCTGATAGCAGCGCTTGACGGCATGGGAAATTCCAATGCCAATAACTGGCAAAATGTGACGTTTACGACGGGGAATGCCACGACGTTAGGATCTCTTGGCGGTCGAACAAATACAAGCATAACACTGACAACCTCTAACCTGCCGCCATACACGCCATCCGGAACCTTGTCTATCACGGCTCATGTTGGCGTAAGGAATATCGATAATTATAACATTATTGGCGGCGCTGGGATTCCGGTTGTGATCACAGGCGGCTCCTCTCCTGTTGTTTTCGATTCTTATTCGTTTTCTGGAACAGCCCAGGGAGGCATATCGTCACCTTTCAATGTCTGTCCGCCTATCCTGTTATTCACTGTCTATATGAAGCTATAGCCATGACCTATTACGGCTACATCTCGGCGCCTGCATCGAATCGGGCGGACTGGATCGAAACATGCATGGTGTTGGATAACGACACCGGGGATCCGATCGACCTGTCCGTTGCCAGCATCACCATGACGGTGATCAATAGCAAGCGCAACCCGAACGCCTACATGAATTCCGGTTATTACGGCCGCTATGATCCTGGCGTTATCATCCTGCGCGGGTCGACCGGCACGGGCGAAATCGTGGTGGTAGACCTCGGCACATTCCAGTGGCATTTCACGGCTGCGCAGATGAACAGCCTTCCTCAAGGCGAATACTCGATCGGCATCAGGCTGACGCAGGATGATCAGACAATGCAGCTTGTTATCGGCGCCTTGTCAGTTATGGAAGGGATTGATTGCCAATGATTCGATGCATTAGCATGGGAGACAGAGCATGACCCTCCCTCTTAGCATTAAAGTAAAAGTTTTACCTCGATTCCCCGCCCAGGTTATCGGTCGCGAAGGAATTGCTGTTACCAAGACTAACGGAATTTACTATTTCGATCTGGATTATACCGATCTTGGGCCTGTAACATCGGTTCCTCCTAACAGTTACACGGCCATTTGGGACAGCGTTAACAATATCTATAAAGTTATTCCGCTTTCCTCGTTTACCTATGTCGAGGCTCCCAACGACGCAAATACATATGGTCGCCATGCATTGACATGGGTACCGGTTTTGACGGATGCGCCATCAGATTCGAATCTATATGGACGTAAAAACGGAACATGGACGGTTGTTCCTGGGGGAATGGGAGATGCTCCTTCTGACGGAACTTATTACGGTCGACAAAACGCGGTCTGGGTGAATGTTGCGCCAATCAACAGTCCGACTTTTACCGGCACGCCGGCGGCGCCGACCGCAACGGCCGGGACCAATACAACGCAACTAGCTACGACGGCATTTGTTCAATCCGCCATTGGCACGCCTGGCGTCGTTCCGGTCAATGCCCAATCCGTTAATTACACGGCAGTTTTGGCAGATGCAGGCAAGGCCATCTATCATCCCATTGCCGATAACAACGCTCGCACTTTCACCATCCCTGCCAATGCCAGCGTGGCCTATACGATCGGCACGGTGATCTCGTTCGTGAATTTGATCAATACCGTCACGATCGCCATCACGACCGACACCATGTATCTCGCCGGGACCGGTACAACGGGATCGCGGACGCTAGCGGCCTATGGCTGCTGCACGGCGATGAAGGTCGATACGACTACGTGGGTGATCAGTGGGACCAACTTGACATGAAGCCGATCTCGCAGCCGTTGTTGTGGAAAGGTGCGACGGCGGCAGTCGCCTGCAATACGACATGGAGTCCTTCTGACAAGGCCGCAGGCATTACATTATCTGGCAGTAATCTTATTGCCACCGCCAGCACCAGCGGCGATATGGCGGTGCGTTCCTTCAACTCGTTCAGCAGTGGTAAGCACTATTTCGAGATAACGATCGGAGCAACCTATACCGGTGGTGATACAGGTCCCGGTATTTGCACATCTGCTGCAAACATCAACACAGTCGGTGTCAATGCGACGCAGGGGTTCATTGTCTATCCTTCCGGCAACATTTATTACAATGGTTCCGTACAGGGGATTGCCACAGGTGCTATTGCCACAAACGATGTTCTTCAATTCGCTGTTGATCTAACCAATAAGCGTATCTGGGTGCGGATCAACCGTGGTGGTACGTTGTTCAACTGGAATGGCACGGTTGGAGCCGATCCAGCTACCAATACCAGTGGGTTCGATATATCGTCCCTGTTTACTTCCAATGCTGCCTATCCGTTCCAGGCATTCGGTCCAAGTGCATCCGGCTCGACCTCGACGGCCAATTTTGGTGGATCGGCATTTGCCAGTTCACCACCGTCCGGGTTTACCGACTGGTGTGGACCTGCTCCAACTACATATCATGCTCCAGCAGTTCATTTAGACGGATCGACGTGGCTTACAAACAGCAGTTTGATCACTCCATCCAGCTCATTATTTTCTGCGGTGTTTTGGTTCAAAACAAATAATTCGGCTATTGAAGCCACATTGTATGTTGTCGATCCCAACAACTATGTAGTTCCTTATTTTGATATTCACAATGGCACGCTTGACATCGAGTTAGGCTCTTTTCCTAACGCGGGGAATGATGAATATATAACAAGTACTTCAACTTCCTATATCGATAACCAATGGCATTCTGTAATCCTTACAATCGACGCAAGCACTTCTGCTCCCAAGAAAGTTAAAATTTATATTGATAATGTTGATGTAATGGGAAGTTTGAGTTCTTCCAACAGCACTGGCGGATCTTATCAAGTTCTGGGTAATGGTTACTTAGCTCAGATTGGATATGACAATACCGGTTCTGGTGGATTTTTCATAGGAGACATTTCCGACTTTCGGGTGTTCTACGGAGTATGTTTGCTTGATGGGACTGGAAACATACCTTTGGCAACGCGACAGTTATTTGTGAACGCCAGCGGGAAGCCGGTTGATCCAGCAGTAGCCACTGCGGCGTTGGGAACGGCAACCATCCTGTTGAGTGGAAATGCGAGTACCTTTGCAACGAATCAAGGGGCTGGGGGTGCTTTTGCCATAACTGGCGCATTGAGCAATGCAACAACAAGTCCCAGCGACTGAGGGTGACCGAGGAATTTGATGCACACCGCCCAGATCATCCTGTCCCTTCATCTGCTGGTGCTGCATGGACCGAACGGCCAGGAGATCGACGTCAATCCGAACGAAATTACATCGCTACGTGAACCACGGCAAGGATCCGATGAGCATTTCGCCAAGGGCGTTCGCTGTCTGGTCAGGATGACCGACGGTAATATAAACACTGTCGTTGAAGAGTGCCGTGCCATCAGAGAGATGATTGAAGCCAAGGAGGAGTAATGGTGAGAATTGTCATCAGTTCTGGCCATGGCCTGCATATCCGTGGCGCTTCAGGGATCATCGACGAAGTCGATGAGAGCCGTCGGGTTGTTGAAGAGGTTGCCAATGTGCTTGGTAACCTTGGTGCTGATGTTGTTACTTATCATGATGACGTAAGTACGTCGCAAAATGAAAATCTGAATCGAATTGTAGATTTCCATAATTCACAACCTCCGCACGATTTAGACGTGAGCTGCCACTTCAACGCGTTCGAGCCAACCGATAAGCCTATGGGCTGCGAGGTTCTCTATGTCTCGCAACTGGACCTGGCCGATAACCTGTCCTATGCGATGTCGAAGGTCGCCGGATTCGTCAATCGCGGTGCCAAATATCGTGATGATCTGTTTTTCCTGAATTCCACTGCCGAGCCAGCCGTGTTGATCGAAGTCTGCTTTGTCGATTCGACCGCCGATTGCGAACTCTACCAGCAGCATTTCAATTTCCTCTGCTACACGATCGCCCGAACCTTGGTCGGAGAGAATTTCGAAGCCGAAATGCCGGACGAGTTGCCAGAAGAAGGATCAATCGACGGCTATTTTACCGCGCGAGGCAAATGCTCACATTTCGGCGGCCCAGATGACGAAGGCGTCAGTCCCGACGAAGGGCTGGCTTTCATCTATGACTACGAACAGCGCCCTGACCTGTTCCTGGACCAACAACCGCCTGGGACCACCGGTCTGGCGCGCCGGCTAAATCCTGATGTCTTTTATCTGGCTTGTCGTTGGGATTACGATGTCACGCCAAAAGACATGCTGGACGATGCCGATTTGCAGGCTCTAGTCAAGGCAACAAAGACCGGCAGAAGCGCCTATGCTTGGCCGGCTGATTGGGGACCACATGGCGATACCGACCGGGTGGCGGATCTCAGTCCCGGACTGATGGAATATCTGGGGATAACGACCGATGATGACGTTGAGGTTATTTACCCTGCACCCCGAGAATATGGTGCCGACGTCTGACCTGGTCTGGATCGTCGTTACGGCCACGTTCCTCGTTGTTGTCACCTGTTTACTTCTGGAGGGATTCAATGGCAGCAATCGCAATTAACATCCTGTGGGTGCTCGTTGCCCTCGTCATCCTATGCCTTGTCGTGTGGCTGGCCTTCTGGGTCCTGGAACAAATGTCAGTACCAGTGCCAGAAATTATAAAGAAAGCTGTCTGGATCATCGTCCTGCTTATCGCCGTAATTTTCCTGATAAGTGCCCTGACGGGAACGGGGGTGCATTCATTCGGGTGGAGATAGAGAATGGATGATGACGGGGACTATGAATATCGCTTTGGCAAGAACGACAATTACGACCGATTCAACCTCAAGCCGATCTACCGGCCTGCCTTGCACCTGTTCGGTTTGGCAGCTCTGATGTGGGGCGTGCTGATCATCATCATTTTGATCGCGATGTGGTTGCAGAATATATAAAATGAGAACCGTCTTTTCCGGCAAGCGCAAGCACCTTTGGCGAGATACTTATTACATTCGCGTTTATGACGTGGATGGAATTTACCGTTATTCGGCTCACTATAGCCGGGAAGAACGGGAAAGATTCGAACAGATAGCTCTTGAAAATTCCCAAAGAGATGTTCCTTTCAAGGCATGGGGATCTCCTCGCGAAGCCATATCCATCTATCGAATCAATGTCATTAAAAAGCCCTCCTGGCAGGGGCATCGCCAGGAGGGCAAATCAGCAAGTCAACTTGGACAAATGCTTGCTGATAAAGTCAAACGCATACGCAACTGAACTGATTTTCTTTCTTATGGCGTATGATTCGTGAATCCACCTCCCACATTGACCCCCGTCCCTGCGCCGGCACCGACAAAGCTGCCGCCGCCGCCAAGGATACCTCCAGCCAAACCACCGGCAGCACCAAAATTATTGGTCTGACCGATGCCCGCCGAGAGCCCACCAACCGGAGTCGCAACCGCAACACCAGCGGAGGTACCAGCGCTCACGCCAGCCGCACCAACCACTGCGCCGCCGAGACCGTGAGAGGTGGTAGCCCCCGCGGCGGTACCGATATTAGTGCCGCCAGAACCGGCAACCGCCAGCGTAGACGCTGCATTGGCCGAAGAAACGCTGAGTACCAATGCGAGGATAGATACTCCAAAGATAATTTTCTTCATGTTAAGACTAATCCTTCTTTGGTTCAGCCGCAGCGACCGCTGAAGCTGTCGTTCCAGCAGCAACGGCTGGAGCCGGAGCTGCTGGTTTCTTCGAAGCGATACTGTTACGCGGCTTCGATGAACGGTGGGCGACGTTCATGGGTGGCTGGCCATCCCAATGCATGCACTTTTGTGCAGGCGCGTCGTAATTATTGCAGAGTTGCTCTTTGCCAGTTTTTCCATTCACTAGCAAGATCGAACCATCATTGGCCGAGGCAATGGCTCTGGCGGAAAGGATGGCTTGCGGCCGAACAGCGACCGGAGCCACCCCATACTCGGTCTGAACCGGTATGTAGAGCGCGCAAACCTCCGGCATTGACCGATAGATATCTGTCTGGAGGCATAACCTCGCCACAGCCGCACGGCGCAAACCCATAGCCCATAGAGTGCGGCTATCAAGACGAGCAGCGCACCCGGGATCAGGAATACTGCCGCCACCAGTAAGACCCGTTCCGAGCCATGAGGCACCGACGCTAACCGATCCGAGACAGGTTTCGAGACCTGCAGCTGCCAGGCCTGGCGCAAAGACGGCCGGAACATTGGAAACCGAGCCTGAGTTGTGAACGCTGGTGACATTGGAGGTCGTGGCTGGAGCGCCGCCAATGCTGACATTGCCTCCGGCAGCCACAGCGGTGCCTCCTGTCGCATTGGAGCGGCTGTTGGCTCGACCACCTGCTCCTCCCGCACCACCCTGGCCGCCTTGGCCCGAGATCGCAACCGCGCCTGCCGTCGATTGTGAGCTTGAGATGCCGACACCGGTCGCGTTGGATGTGGCGTTGGAGCTGCCAACCGGTGCCGGATGCTGATGAGGGACTTGGGCAACCTGCTCATTTCCGGCCCACACAGAGCCATTTACTGCCACTGTGCAGATGGCAGCAATCCAGATCTTTTTCATGTGCGAAATTCCCCTTTGAAGTGTGATGCGTTTTGAAGTAGCCTATTCCCTATGACTGATTCGTTGGCATTACGCTAGTGTTTTTTTGCAACAGTTGAAAGAAAGTTGGAGAAATGAAATGAGTGATAAGAAAACTGCCTATTGGACGCAATATCAACTGACTCTACTGGCAAAATCAATAGCACGTGGTTATAGGGGAAAGCCAATCACTGGAAAGAATGCACAGGCTAGAGCGCGAAACTTCCTGGATGAATTGGGAATCGATTGGAAAATCGACGTAGATATTGCAGAACAGGAAATGGAAGAACAATGAGAAAATGGACGACTGACGACAAGGCACTGGTCGAGAAGCTTTGGCGGGAAGGGCATACATCTACCAAGATCGCCGCAATGATCGGCATCACACGCAACTCTGTCATCGGAAAGATCAGACGCATGGGGTTACAGGGATTACAGGGATCGGATGAGCCGGCTCATCCGAAGTCAGAGCCAAGTGTCATCCTTAACGCGCCGAGGATCGTGCCGGCAATCAAGCATACCAGACGCAAGCTCAGACGCCAGCTTCCCAATCATTGCCCGATCTCGGTCCTCAAACTAACTGATCAACGCTGCCATTTCCCGGTAACGCCGGACCATACCAGATATCATCTGTTCTGTGGTGCACCGAGCCGAGAAAAATCACCGTATTGCTCGCATCATCATGCGATGTGCTATTATGAAATGAAGCAACGATGAGGAACGAAAACGATGAATCCAGATGACATTAAAAAACTAGCTGCGGAGACCTTTAAAAAGCAGGAATACGTTCGCATGCTCGAAATGATGAACACACCAATCGATTATGAGGAACGAAAACAAGCTTTTATTGAATTGCAATTAGCTCGTTACGAGGCGAAGGCAAGATGAACAATGATCATGTAGCATCTTGTCCATATTGCAAAAAACCTGTCAGCTACAAATGGGATGGAGGATTTGTGTCCGAGCCACACAATGTTCTCATCGCCGATTGGGTCTTCCATACAGAATGTTGGGATGAAATGTGCAAGGAAGGAGATTGAAATGCCTCCCGTCAGTCAACAACAGTCAATATCTTTTAGGCGGACCATATAGTTTGTATTTCCAGCGCTGAAAGCACGCGGTGCATAAGCCATGTCCTTCGTGCTTTCTCTCTCTGGTTTTACATCCTTTACACTGGCTGAATTTTTTAGACCATCCTTCAAATTTGTGATGAAGTTTACTGTGATCTGAATGAGTCAACAGCTGAAGATTTTCTAGTCTGTTATCGAGAGTATCGTGGTTTTTGTGATGAACATGTTCCGACCGCAATAAAGCACGACCGAGATGCTTTTCCATTAGATGACGATGCTCAAAGCGCCAGCCTTTACCACCTGGACCAACTTTTATCTGTCGATATGGCAATGTTGGAGTTGAAAAATGAATGCGAGTACTACCAAGAGGCAAATGATCCAATGCACCGACTGGTAAAGCTTTCATCCGTTTGCCCCAGTCCTTGTTACCATGACCAGGCACAAATTTAGTATAACACTGCACTCGCCCATTACGAGTGTATTTGATAGGCGCAAGATGTCCGCAACCGCATGCGCAAATATTTTGCTCTCTGGTTCGTTGACCTTTTCTCATAAGACATTTAACATACCACTAGAAACGGAGATGTCAAATGCCCCCTGTATCGATCGCCCAAAGGAAGGCCATGTACGCCGCAGCAAGCGGCAAGAGCAATATCGGAATTCCGCAAAAAGTCGGCAAGGAATTCGTCGCGGCCGACAAGCCAGGAAAACTGCCAGCGCGAGTTCATGAAGGCAAGAAATATCCACCACTATCATCACTAAAAAAGAAATAAAAAAAGACCGGATCTCCGAAAGGGTCAGACGGAGATCCGGTTTGAAGCATCACACTGGAACTGAAGCGAGAAAATACTATCAGATCATCTTGTGAAAAACAACCTTACTCAGCCTCGTCTAAAGAAGCTTCTTTTAGCACTAATATCCAAATACCACAATGAGCCAAAAATTTGACCGTTGCCTCCCCTCGTTAACCTTTGTATCTTTCTTGCTATATCCCTCCAGGTAGTGTAGGTTAATGACTATGGCAGAAAGTGCAGAAAAATTCCTTGAAAAAGTCGAACAGTTCATCGCCAAGCATGAAATCGCGCCATCGACATTTGGGCGTATAGCGATGGCTGACCCGAGTTTCGTTTTCAAACTGCGACAAGGGCGGTCACCCTCCTTGGATGTTTTCGACAAGGTTAGCGCTCTCATGGCGCAACCGGCACTTATCAAGAAACTGCTCAAGCAGGACATTGAATGAGACAGCATCCTGAACAGAAATTGCAGGAGAGCATCAAGCAATTCCTGGACATCAACATCAAGCCGGATCTGATCTGGTATGCGGTGCCGAATGGTGGACTGCGCAATCCGGTCGTCGCGGCCAAGCTGAAGGCGGCCGGCGTATTACCAGGTGTTCCAGATCTGCATTTCGTGTTGGATGACGGTAAGAGCGCCTATCTGGAATTGAAAAGCAGCAAGGGTCGGTTGAGCGAGGAGCAAGTCGGCTTTGGCGTCAAGGTCATGGCGCTTGGCCATCGTTGGGCGATGGCACGCGATCTCGATGAAGCAATCAAGATCTTCAAGGCGTGGAATATTCTCAAAAAGGAAGTCATAACATGAGTGGCGAGTTCGTGATTTTGTTCATTTGTTTTCTGATCATCGGATCAGCACTCCTCGGTTTAAGGAAAAAGGAAAAGTGCCTAACCGCAAGCCGATGACTACCCCAGAGGAATTCCGGTCATTCCGAGAGCAGCACGCCCGCGTAAAGATGGCTAAGTCGCGGTGAGATGCGGAGAGTGAGGATGCCTCGATGCTTGTAACATTTCGTGATGACAATACAGATACGAAAGACTTGCGTAGTACGCAAAGATTGCGTATATTGTTTTCATCAACAACGGAGCAAGCAAATGACCCGCAAGATCTTCATCGGTTCCTTCAATAACAACCACACGGTTTTCGAAACCGTCCGCGGCGGATGCCGCGCCGTCTCCAAAACCTTCTTTTCCAAAGAAGAGGCCCAAGCGGCCCTCCAAAAACTCCAAGAGGGTCAGAAATGACACTCACCCGATCCCGATACAAGCAGGAAGACATGAAATGACCGAACTAGCCGATTTGGCCGAGCGCCTGCTGCAATTGGCAAACGATGAGGGCACAGCACAAATCCATGACGCCGCGCTTGATCTGATGCGGATAGCCCAGCGGACCGAACATACGGCTCGCCTTAGCGCATCAGAGGCCGCCTGTTATCGCTGGCCGGAGGATACGGCCGAGCATCGAGCCATGCGGGCAGCTTTTATGGACGGCGCTGCACACATTGCCACGCCACGACAATGACCCCCAAACAATACCGAGCCGCAATCGATCGGCTCGGGCTGACGCAGGAGGGCGCCGGCGAATGGCTCGGCGTCTCTGCTAGGACTGGGCAGAATTATGCAGCCAAGGGGCCGCCTGAGCCCGTGGCTAAGCTTCTGCGGCTGATGATCCGGCTAGATCTTAAGCCCGAGGACGTGAAGTAGGACGTCAACAGTGCGACGAGGAGAGTGAGGATGCCAACCCTTGAAGAGTTGATACGTCCGGCCGGCATGGGCAACGCACGAGACGCAGACGCTGCCCTATGCCCATCGATGACAGCAGTCTCGATACCTAATCACTGTGGCGGGGATATTAAGCATGAGACGGATGACGATCGCGGAGCAGCGCAAGGTTTTGGGCAAGCTCGCCCACTCGAAATTCTGGGCTGATATGATGTGCATGGATGCCGTCTGCTATGGCGGCGATGTGGAGGGCTATAGAGACCAGCGGGAATATGCCAAGAAGGTCATAGACGCATTCCCGAAAGACATCATAGACGCCTACAATGCCGAGTTGCGCAAGGCCGAGGCCGACAAGCTTAGGGCAAGGGCGGACGAGATCGAGCGACGGAAAGAAGGCCAGAAGACGTGGTCACGGTGACAGCATGTCTGGGATGCGCAACCCAGTAAAAATACTATATTGCAGGAACCTTCCTAGCGGGCTAACTCCACACCACGCCTCAAGGCGTTTCCTCCCTAGAACTACAAGCCATCGCTCGCCAATCGGGCGATGGCTCTTTTTTCAGATGGAAAGCTAAATGAATGTCCTCGATCAATTCCTGGACATCAACATTAAGCCGGAGCCGTCGTCCCGCAAATCCCGGAAATCATCGGCAGGGCAATCATGAGCTTGGAGAACCAGACATGAAACCCTTCATCCTGTGGACTGGCTTTCTGATCGGCTTCATAGTCGGATATGAATTTGCAGGGTTGTGGTTATGAAAATAGAAGGATGGATGACCCTTGATCAAAACGAGGTCAAGCAAGCCATCAGGGATTACCTGAAAAAACGTAATGTCGATGTCGAACTTGACGACATTCGGCCGTGTTCCAATGTAGCATTCATCACTATCCCTGTTGTCATGAAGAAAAAATCATGAACGCCTATCTCGACTTTGCTGACAGCATCTCGAATCGCAAGAAACCGTCGCATCCAAAGGTCGTCAAATCCGATCGCCAGGCGCCGATGGTCCGGACCGGCGTCGAAAAGGCGTTGGATGAGCGCAACAAGCAAGTCTCTCGTGCTAACAAATGGGACAGAGCAGAACTTGAACGAATGCTGGATGGACCGCATGGTCCACAAATCCGGCAAATCAAGACCTTGCTTCGCTCTCTTAGAATTAATGAAGGGAATCGGCTACTCGACTTGCTTGCGAGCCTCGATTGGCTTAATGCAAATGCCGACGTAAGGCACATGGTGTTGTCACTGATAGATGATGCAATCGTCGAATTGCGTATCTGCAACGGACTACCGCCGATCGATGATGCCTTGCCATGGGAAGAACCAACGATCTTTCAAATCGTGAGAAGTAAACTCAAACCGGAAGAAACACATGAAAGTTAACCAGGACACTATCAAGCTTGGCGAGACCAATGTCGAGCTGATGGCGAAGCTCAAGGCGTCGCATCAGAACAATCTTGCGCTTTGGCAGGCGATTGCCGGAGGCCCGGAGCCGCACTGTCGGGATTGCGCCGACTGCAATGGCCGCTGCCAGAACGTCGGCCTGCCGTGTGACCCGCAAGAACGGGCCTTGGAACGTGTGGCGCAGCTCCGCGCACAGGTCGAGAGAGCGTTGCGCGGCTTTAGGGCGATCTACGGAGTAACGCCTCACCCAGATACGGCCCGAATAGCAGCCGAGGCCATCCGCTCGCTGAGCAGGCTTTGCCAGATACCGGCAGAATGCGAACGTGAGCGCGATGAAGCCCGGCAGCTAGTCATCGAGGCGAACAATTCGCTCTACGGATCGCATGGATATTTTCACTCGCTGAACGGCGGACCATTCGACAAACACCATCTTAGCCGAGGCATCGAGAAGCTGAAGGCCGACAACAGTCTCCTTTACGCACTGGTCGAGGAACTGAAAGAGCGCGTTCATCACGCCGAAGGCACGGCAGATTGATCAAAGAAAAGGAAAACCAGACAATGACCATCGTAACTGAAGCCGTCAACCAGTACATAAAGCAACAACAGAAAGAGTGGGTCCACGATCGCCGACAGACCATCGGTGCATCCGAGATCGGGCAGTGCGCTCGCAAAATTTTTTGCCTGAAATTTGAGGATGACCCGCATCTGCGCGTGCCGCGCAATGCCGGTTATGTCGATTCATGGGGAGCAAGGGAACGCGGCAATCTGATCGAGAAGCATCTGCTAGTGCCAGCGATGAAAAAGAATTTCGGTCAATATGCGATGTTCATGGGAAACGAGCAGAAAACCTTTTTCGATGGATATCTCAGCGCTACTCCCGATTGCATCCTCGAAATGCATGATCAACCGAAGGTTTATTACCAACTGATCGAGTTCAAGACTATTGATCCACGGGTCGATTTGCGGGAAGCCAAGCCCGAGCATGTCTACCAGGCGCAAATGCAAATGGGCATCCTGGCCGCGCTCGGTGAATATCAGCCGTGCGAACGCGCGATCATTTCCTATACCGATGCCAGCTTCCTGAATGATACCATGGAATTTACAGTCATCTACGACCCGTCATATTACGAGGCTGCTCGCAACCGCGCTCACATGATCATGACGGCGGAAGGTATGCGGGAGATCGCCCCGGAAGGATGGATTGCCGGTGGCAAGGAATGCGCATATTGCCCGTTCAGCGATGCCTGTGGGTATTCCAGGCGGGATGTACCAAAGGACAATATAGGAAAAGCCGATCCCCAGTTCGTCGCTGAAATCAGTGATCTCGCCAAACAATACAAGCTTGCCCAGGCATTGAGCGAGAAATACGAAAGCAACGTTCGGGAACTGCAACACGATATCAAGACGCGCTTGCAGGACAAACACTTGCGAAGCGTCGTTGGTGATGGCGTTTCCGTGTCGTGGACACAGATCAAAGGGCGCATGAATACCGACGTGAAAGGTCTTCGCGAAGCCGCACAACAGGCTGGCATTGATCTTGATCAATTCACCAGTACAGCTGACCCGTCGGACCGCTTGACTGTTACGATTAAAAGTTCATCGTAACTCTGATTATCCTGCGAACAGCACCCCCCTGTGTCCCCCGCAGGATGATGCGTTCCTGTTCTGAAACGCCCCTCAAAACAGGAGGCGGTAACGCTTTGAAAAATCCGCCACTTCGAACGTGAGACCGCTCATAACTCAACATAAGGAACCATACAGATGACAAACCTTCCCATGAACAATGGACAAGGAACTGAAATAGCCAGTCGTGATGAGTTTAATCCTTACCTGGATTTCGGCAGGGAAGCTTCCAGAACTCGCATCGTTGGCAAGATCCTCAAATTCAACAAACGTGGTGACTGGACCTATGGCGAAAATGCCACGGAAATGCCGGATGGTACCCGATTGATCGCCCATATGGGTGAGCTGCTGGAAGGCTGGATCAAATGGGAGGACCACAAGCCAACAGAACAGATCATGAGCTATGTGCGGGATCGCGGCACACCGCGCTACAAGGTGCCAACTCGATCCGAGCTTGGAGACACTGAACGCGAAGACTGGCCAGTGGATAATAATGGCATCAAGCGTGATCCCTGGCAATTCTGCAATTATCTCATCATGATGGATCAGGACGGAAACCTGTATACGTTCACGCCATCAAGCAAAGGAGGCAAGCAAGCCCTGGCAACACTGTCAATGGCCTTCGGTCATCATATGCGCGTCAATCCAAACGAGTATCCGGTTGTGACGTTGGGCGGCGACCAGTATCCGCATCCGAACAAGCAATTCGGCATGATCGATTTTCCAATCTTCTCCATCGTCTCATGGTGCGACAAGGCAGTGATCGACAAGGCATTGCAAGACAATGCTGCGGGACAGGATTACGATCGGGAGGTCGATGATCTGCCGCCCAAGACGGAATTGCCAAAGAACGATTACAAGGCACAGCCTGCACAAGCAGCACAAGGCAAGATGGAACCGCAAAAGAACGGAATGGCACGCCCCCGGTTCTGACTTGATCTGAATCAAGCCCTGATCGGCTGTCACCGGTCAGGGCTTAGTTACTTAAGGGGTTCTACACATGGCAGAGCAGCCAACGCATCCAGCCATCGATTATCTGCGCCGATTATTCGGTCCCTCGACAAGCCATCCGGTCTTTTTGTGTTCCCTGGTCAACGACAAGGCCGGCAATCCGGACGGGGTCCGGTCGCTGCATTCCCGCGACCATCACCAGATCCTGGTCTTTGCCAATCGCTGGAACCGGCCCGGTCGCGGTCTCTATTATAGCATGTCGACGATTGCCGAGGGCAAGCAGCGCAACAAGGCCAATGCCATAGAAACACCGGCCCTGGTCATCGATGTCGACTACAAGGATATCGAGATCCTGCCCGCAGCCGTTGAAGGCGTTATTGCCTCGTTGCGCCTGCCGCCGACCGGCGTCAACCGCACTGGCCACGGCTTGCATTGTGTCTGGCAATTCAAGGAAGCCATCGATACCCAGGTCGAGCTGGGGAGGCTAGAGGATTGCCTGCGGCGGCTGGCGGATGTCGTCGGGGGTGACCTGGCCGTGGCCCATCCAGCCGCCCTGCTGAGGCTCCCAGGCACGCATAATAGCAAGAACGGCGAATGGCGGGAGGTGATCAACTCATCATGGGTCGAGAGCCGCACCTATGAACTGGACGACATCGAAGAATGGCTTGACGAGCAATCGCCAGTGATCCGGCGAAAGACGCCAAACGGCGCGCCGCCAAACGGCGCCAATTATCCAGAAAATCTAAATCCCTATTTAGATTTTGCCAACCGTTCCGGCCTTAAGCCGCCGATCGATGTTGCGCAACGTTTGGAAGCCATGACGTATCAGGGGCCAAATGAAACCTGCATCCATAAGACTCAGGTCAGAGTAACTGCCAGTCTTGTCAAGAGCGGATTGGAATTCCCCGCAGTCATCGAAATCGTCCTGGCTGCAACACAGAAAGCCGTCGGACAGCAGGGAGCGAACTGGAACTGGATCCGCGAAGAACGCGCCTTGCTTAAGATGTGCGAAAGCGCTCATAAAAAATTCGTTGAGTCGCAAGAACTTAGAACAAAAACCATGGATGCAATACCGCTAGGTGAGATGCGAAATGGAGAGGAACGAAAGGAATTTGTGCAAGGCAATATCGTCAACATGCAACAAGCCAAGACCAAGAGAGAAACCAAGATCAAGGATGTTGCGCAACAAACCAAGAAGAAATTCAAGCTTGTCTCTGAGTCGCTTAAAGCTGTCCTGGCAAATACCTTGCTTTTCGACGACGACCATACAGCGTGGTATTACGATCGTGGATTATGGAAATACGCGGATAATTTCAAGGACTGGATCGATATCAAAATCCAGATATGCGCCAACGATCTAGGGATTGTTTGCGATAACAAGCTTTGTAGCGAGGTTCGCGGCGATATCTCTCGTGATCCGGATTTCCAACGCAACAACGTCCCATGGGACAGGCATGGACAAGTCCCGACATTATCCGGTCTTGTCCATCCCGAGACATTGGAACTTACCCTTGCCAAGCCAGAACACTATTGTACCTGGCGCCTCGCCTGTATTTTCAATCCTTCCGCTGTTTGTCCGAATTGGAAAGATATGCTGTCCGATTGTTTCGCGGACATGGAAGAGAATGAACGAGATCTAACCATTCAATGCCTGCAAGAGCTGCTCGGCGTCGGACTCGTCAACGACAAGCCACGTGGCCTGCGGCGCGCCTTGATCCTTTATGGCGGAAAGAATTGCGGTAAAAGTTCCATCCTGGAAGTGTTCGCAGGTCTGTTCGGCGATGTAATCTCGGTTGAGATCGACAGTATCAAAAATCACGGATTGATGCCATTCAGGAAACGATTGCCATGGATTCTACACGAGGCTTTTGATCAGTCTACCTGGCATCAATCAGCTATCGTCAAGACATTGATCACAGGCGAAACCTTCTCCGTCAATATCAAGAATGGCCCAATCATCGCCAACCAGCAGTGGCATGGCTCGATCTATTGGGCCACCAATCATCCACCTCAGTTCAAGGAAAATACGGATGCAATGGTATCCCGTATCGTGCCTATCCACTGTCGGACGAAATTCGAAGATGAAGCGCCTTCTGGCGTTGCACTGGCAGCAATCGAAAGCGGATTTTCAAAGCCGTCCGAACTGATCGTCGAGACAGAGTTGCCAGGCGTCCTGTTATGGGCTCTGGAAGGCATGAAAAGAGCCGTCGCGCGCGGACGTATCGCGACCAGCGCTGCAACAAAAGGCGAAAAGGAAACCATCTGGCGCGAGTCCAATCTCGTTGCACGCTTCATCGAAGATTGCACTGAATATTCACCAGATCACCGGATTACGGTTCCAGATTTCTGTCTGGCTGTCTCCGTATGGTTCGGCGAGAACAAGGGCGAGAGTCGCGGATATATGCCAAGCAATGACGCTATCAAGCGCGCTGTGACTGCATTGCATAATGAATGCATCCAGAGAGAGCGGGAAAACAGCATGCGGTGGTACGTCGGATTGAGGCTAAATGATGCAGGATTGAAGTATTTCGATACCGGAAGGCAGGCGTTGGCTTATGAGGCGAAGCGGGTGGTCGTGTCACTAGGTGACGCGAATCGAATTATCCCCGCACATTGGAGTGACAGGATTGGTGTCACCAAAATGAGAAAAAAAATCGCGTCACTTTTCGCGTCACAGGCTAAAAACGACAGCAGCAGAGAGGGTTAGTTAGGTATAGTGACACGGTGACACGATTTCTTTTATAAACTGAAAAACTATAAAAAGACATATATAGAGAGGATAGAGAGAATGGTGGAGCAGTATAAGAAAAAACGCGACACGTCACGTCACCGTGTCACGCCGGTGGTTGGGTACCTTTGAGGCAAAAAGATGATTTATCCTACAGTCGAGGATGCCCAGAAGGCTGGATTGGGGAAGTGGGCATCGCGATGCCGCCGAAGGTGCGTCGCTCCTCTCGAACTGTTCGTGAGGGTTCAGCGCAATGGCGTGAAGTTATGGAATCTCCGATGTTGCGCGTGCAAGGGCGTTCTTGGGGGAGCTATCGCCTATGATAATATTCCGGTTCAGGTTCGAACGATAGGGCCGGAGGAGGTTCGTGCGGATCCTGGTCGGGGTTGTATCCGCTGTGGCGAATGGAGAAACGGAGTGGAGTTGCATCATTGGGCGCCTATGGAATTTTTCAGCGATGCCAATGACTGGCCACAGGATTATCTCTGTCGTGAATGTCATCACAAATGGCACAAAATCATGCGTAAACAACAGCGTCTGAAGGCGGAGCCAATGACACCTGAAGAAGAACGGTTTTACGCTAGAATCAATTTCTGGCGTTGTCGCAGCTCGGAAGACAGGACGATGTTTGAACGTCGGGCAACGTTTAAGGAACTGCGGTTGCGGGATGCTGAAATGGCAGAGGCCCTGTACGATCAGGAAAACCTGTTTGTCGAGGCTTGCGTCAAGGGAACCGTGCAGGACGTTGAGGATCACGGTGCCGCTCTGTGCCGTGGCTATCTGGCAGCAGCAAAATTGTTCGGGAGGTCGTGAGGATGGGTCGTAAACGACTAGGAAAGCCCGCTGGTGCGATAATTCCGGAAGGCGCTACCAAACAGCTTGATACCGGAACGCCTACCAGCGAGCGGCTAATCCGTGCCGAGGGCCATGTCAGGCAGACAGGCAGCGATCGTAGCCATCGCCGGTACCACATGATGGATGATAATCTCGGTCGTCTCGCACTGCAAAAATTGATCACGGAACAGCAATACAAGGCTTTGCAGCGCTATGCCGTCCATTGGTATGCCGGCGGAATGGCAGGGGCACTGTCTAGTTTCGATCTGGATCGTATCCGGGCGATCAATCCCGGTGTGCTCGGTGGCCTTGCCAGAAACGAGCGGGAACTCACGCATAAACGGCTGTATCAGGATGCGCGGTTATCGATTGGCGCGGAGCGCGCGCGCATTGCCGATCATGTGGCGTGTTATGACGGCTCATTGGTATCGGCTGGAACCCTGCTCGGGTATGCGAGTCCGTTTCGCGGTCGTCAAGCTGCCGCCAGAATCCTGATCGAAGCTGCCGATTGGCTAGATCGGTTTTGGCAGGTCATTGACAGGGAGAGGTATAATGATAAGTCAAGAAAAGCAGTCTGTTGACAAGCAATTTGTCATTTCAGGGGATTGGGCTTTGGCAAGCGATGGTGCGCAGTGGATATTGCAACGCAAATGGAAGGATGAAAAGTGGCGGCCAGTCTTATTTGTAAGGTCTGACAGGGATATATTGGAACGATGCATGCGAGAAAAGGGAACAGACAACGGTACGGTGTTTAAACTGTTATCAGGGTTAGCTGATAGCTTCGATCGATGGAAAGCGTCTCAGACGTTCTGAAAATGGGGTTAGGGATGGATCTACATATGGCATGAGACAGGATAAAGCTATCTACTTGTTGACAAACGGGTGGATTAGGTATCGATTTTGGTAGATTTCAGATCCAGCCGCTTCAGAAGCCGTGAAACAGACATCGATGACCAGAGACCACCTCGTGAAGTACGCAAGTGATCCATATTCAATTGCCTGGCGATCTCACGCGTCGGCAACCCCGCAAGCGGGGTTACCATTTCGCGCATCGACTCGGCATAATCATCAGCAAAATTATGCTTCGTGTCTCGTCTCATTCAACTAGTTCCAGACAAATCCCGCTCGGTGAACCGTCAACCCCACAAAACCACGATGAATCGTAAATCCCGATAATGGTATCCAGAACACGAACCGGAATCATTTTGTTATCGACGAGGTAAGTAACATCACTGCGAAAGATCAACAGGGCATCGCGCGCGGTCGCCGCGGTGCACGGGATATCCGTGATCCGACCCGATGCGCTTTTACATCTGATGACGAAATTGCGCATTGGCTTGCTCTACGGCGTTGGAAATGAGTTTCTTCTGAATCAGGAGGATCGTGGCATCTTCACCAATCAAGCTCCATAGTTTCAGCATGATGAATTCAGATCGGCCTAGCAGGGGATGGACGTGCTGTCCCCATGCGTTCGGCGGTGATTGGATGGTATCAATATAGGCTTTTACAAGCTCGTCAGTTGTCCAGATTTTCATGTGCTTCGTTCCTTTTGTTTGCGAGGCCAGGTGCCTCTAATGCCTTAGGGCCAGTAACCTTGCGGTGCTGGCCGTAAGAGCATGTGAGTAGGTCTAGATCGCGTTGCGGCCCTTGACCGTGATGGCGCCGCGCTTGTCGAGTAATCCCTTGCCGACCAGCACAGTCTTGGTTTCATTCCATTGGGCGCGGGTTGGATAAGGCTGACCGGCGAGTGCTTTTGTGCAGTGATATTCGTCGCGTGCCATCTCATAACGGTCGCGGCCGCCGTAGCTCGACTTGAGCGAGCGGGTGGCGATCAAGATCAGCTTTTCGTAAGGCGTCAACTCGACTGGCGTGGGCAACAGCGTCGCGGCATTGTCCGGATGAATGTAGAACGTCAGTCCCATGTCCTCGCCGCAGAAGATGGAATGTAACACGACGGCAAAGCCCGGCTTGATCGTAACCTTGTGATCTTGCCGCAAACCCCACGGATCTTGATCCTGCATGATCAAAGGGCTGACTTCGCCGGTCAGTAGCGAAACAGCTTTGTAGAACTCGCGGGAGCCGCCGCTCCACAAGCCAGCCGTTGCGGGCAGGTCAACGGTCAAGCCAACAATGGCCTTGAACTTGTGGCCGTTGTAGGCGCCGCGAAGCTTGGCAGGGACAAGAGCGGGATCAAGGTGGATAAGAGACATTGCTTCGTTCCTTCTGTTTGTATTTCCTACTGCCTCAGGCCCGGTAAGCCTTGCGGATGCCGGGCGTGAGAGCGAGGTGAGAGAGGTTATTGGCGGATAATGTAAGCCAGTACTTCGTTCCAGTCGTCTGTCACAAGGCAGCTGTTTCCGGTGATTATAATTCCGTCCTTTATTGGCAGGGCAGTGAATCTGGGATATTCATTGCCGTGTTCACGTAATGCAGGATCGATGTAGTCAATGAAGATCTGCATATGCGCGTTGCTGTAGCTTGGGCAGATGTCATGATGCCAAGAGGTATCCTCAAATCCTTCCGGCAACTCCGGCATGTCGGCTGCGGGATAATCGGGGAATTCCGTATTGAACGGCATTTGCTTCGTTCCTTTGTGTTGCTTCTACCGCCTCAGGCCCGGTAGCCTTGCGGCGCCGGGCACGAGAGCGAGGGGATGAAAGGATCAGTCTTTATTGCTTGCCCACACCTGCCACACACCGCGTTCATCGTTGTAAAAGACCTTGCCGGGATAATCTTTCGAAGCTTCAATGGCCTTGGCGCGGGTTTCGTGCTCACTGACAACATGGCTCAGATTCAGGATATTGTGGTATGTGTGACGATCGAAAGTCATTTGCGTTGCTCCGTTGTGTGCTTCAGATATCAGTATGTAGCCTTAACCCGACATGTAGTTCAATGGCGAATTGCATGTAGTCAATCACAAACACGTTAGCGAAGGATTAATGCATCGTGGCTCCGTTCAAACGCGTGCGGCCGATGGCTCATGAGCGCGATCCGAATTATCGCACCGGCCGGCCGACGACGTACAAGCCGGAGTATTGCGATCAAGTCGAAGCATGGATGGGCAAGGGACATTCGCTTACCTCATTCGCAGGATCGATCAAGACGAACAAGGATACGATCTATGCATGGATGAACACGCATACAGAGTTTTCCGACGCGGTAAGCCGTGGTCATGCCGCTCGCCTTGTTCCGTGGGAAGAGAAGTTATTGCATGCAGAGAAAGGTGGTGAAGTCGCTGCGACTATCTTTGCGTTGAAGAACGTTGCACCCGATGAATACAGAGAGGTGCGCTACGCTTCATTTGACCACAACATCAAGTTAGACACGTTATCCGATGAACAGTTGCTTGCAATCGCAAGTGGAAGGCGGCCGGCCGAGGTTGGCGCCATCGACGTGCAGTATAATCGGCTGCTCGAGCGGCCGAAGCCGTACCGTGAGCCGAAGGGTAAGCGCGGCAAGGGCAAGCGCTGATCTGTTTGGGGACTGAGTTGGGGACTGGCGTCGAGCAATCCGCCGATTCTCCTTGCATATCAATGAGATGATGACATGCTATGGCGGACGCCCACTCCGCCGAACAGGCTCGGCGACCGCCGGTCGACGACCGGCCGGAGGGCGGGGAGGGGGAAAAATTTTCTGGCAAGGGACTCCTATTTTTAAATACCCCCCTACATTTGCCATACACGTAAACTAGCCTTCCGATAATCAGAAAACACCGGGAGGTAGCATGAATAACATAATTCCGTTCAATGAAGATATTCAGGGTGATCTATTTGGGGTTGAAGACAGACCTGACGAAGACAACATCAGTACGAAGAAGCTTGGACGGTATGCTGAGTTTCTTATCTGCGCCGAGTTGTCGAAGCTGGGTTACGATGTTTGGCATTGTGACGCGCCTGGGTTTGACGTCATTTTTGTAACTGAAGAGCGGAGTTTACGTATTCAGGTCAGGAGCACGACACATATTGAGAATGGTCATTGTATGTGGATGCTTCGCAAGGGTTACGGTAATCGTGACAAGACGAATTACATCAAGACGCGGCCTATTGATCGACGCGATGCCGATTTGATTGCGTTACATCATCTTGTGTTGGGTACGACTGTTTTTATTGGGATTGACGATATATCGGCTGGTGGAGCCATACGTTTGCCTATCAGTCAGGTTAGGAATCATGATTTGAGCGAGAGCCTGGAGCGGGTTCTGGCCAGATTATAGGAGCTTTTGTGATGTACATTTGGTACCGCAGTTACAGGATGGGGCCTGGCAAGAATGATTCGGGTGTTGTGATTCGCGATGCGACGGGTGCGGTGATTGGCAATGCGACGTCGTACCGGACCGGGCAGTCGTTTATTGATGCGTGGATCGTCGCTCATCCGTGAGGTGTGGTACAGCCATATTGATAGCGCGTAGCATTGAGGCTGGTTGAGAGGATGATCATGAAACGCTTATTGCTTGGCACGACTTTGCTGCTATGTAGCATTCCGTCTGTGGCGGCTGCGACGCAGCGGGTTTGGATTATTGAGTTTGGGTCGTTGCCGGCTGCGAGCGGCGCACTGATGCAGATTGCCACTTTGCCGTGGGTAGCGAAGCAAAATCTGGACACGACGGCGGGCGTGCAGACGAGTGCGGCGTTCAATTTTTCGACGCGCTATATCCGGATTATATGTGAGGTTCAGTGTGCGATCAGGGCGGATGGCACGGCGGCGGCGGCGACGGATTTGCCGTTGCCGGCTTACACGGCGGAATATTTCGGGGTTCAGCCTGGCAAGACGTTGAGTGTGATAGCGGCGCCGTAGGCCGCCATTTGCTCGATATTTTGCAGGTGAGCCGGGCAAGACGCTCAGTGTCATAGCAGCGCCATGAGGTTATCGTTATGATAAGCAGGCGAAAACTATTCTGGATTCCGTTTTTGTCGATTGGATTGTTTCCTTCCTTGGCCTGGGCATTTGGTCGTTTTTCGACGATGGGCCATGCCAGGAAGAAGGGTGGGGGTCCTTGACGAGTTATTGTTATTGACAGGCTAGCGATTACAGAGGAGGTGGTTATGGCGGCGGTACCGATTCAGATCAGTGGTGTGTTGTACGACAAGACGGCGCGGACGCAGCAGAGTGTGGTTCTGGTGGGTTCGGCGAGCATTGTCGGACTGAGTGTGGGCGGCGGGCCGATCGTGCCGCCGGAGGAGGTGCCGCCGGACAGTGGCAATATGCCGGCGCATCCGATCGTGCCGCCGGGTGGCTATCCGCATCCCGAGCATCCCATCGTGATCCCGCCGGAGCAGCCGCCGGTCGAAGGTCAGCCTCCGGGCAAGCCGACTTTTCCCATTTGGGGACCTCCGGGTGTTGAGCTACCGCCGGGGACTGGGTATCCGCCTGTGGCTGGACATCCTTTACCAGAACCGCCGGATCAACCGGGAGCCAGGCCTATCTTCGGCTGGGAAGCCAAGGTGTTCTGGACGCCGATGACGGGTTGGGGTGTGGCCATTTTCCCAAAGGACGAGACACTGGTTCCAACGCCAAGCAAGAGGTGAGACATGGCGAGGAAGATGAAGAAGAAGGCTATTGCCAAGAAAGGCAAGGTTGCGCGGCTGAAATTATCATCGGCCTTGGCCAAGACTTTAGCCAAACGATCGAGCCGAGGGAGATAGCCATGGCGATGTCGGAGGATGATGCAAGGACGAAGTATTGTCCTCTGACATTTGCCAGGTCGGACTTTGATACCAATTCTACGGTCAGCGGCATTACGATGTCGGGTAGCGGGCCGCATTTGTGCGTTGCGAGCCAGTGCATGGCCTGGCGGTGGCAAGCGCAGGGGAAGAAGCCTCCGGATAATTCGCCGATTTATGGTGACTGCGCTTTCTTTTCTTAAGGAGGATGGCATGGGCCGATTCAAGGACATGGTGCGGGATCGCAGCAGCGATCGCGGCGCGGATTCCTATTGTCATCATCGCCTCAGCGATCCGGACGAGACGGTGCGGCATGGCGAGGACAAGAGCGTCGATCCTTATGGCAAGGATGACATCGGCAATCCCAAAAATGGTCCTGGTTTTCGGTCGGTACCGTGGGGTCGTGACGACGATTGATCGATCGATTGCGGATCGATGAACAGAAGCTACCAGCAGGACGCCGCGGCGCTGATTGTCGCGCGTCGGCGGCTGCGCGAGAATCTCGATGCTTGGGCGGAATGGAATGGCTTCAAGCCGGCGGCGCATCATCGGCTGATTAACCGGAAGCTTGAGCAGGTCGCGAACGGCGAGATCAAGCGGCTGGCGATCTTTGCTCCGCCAGGGAGTGCCAAAAGCACATATACGAGCGTTCTGTTTCCGCCTTGGCTATTGGCCCGGAATCCAAAAGCCTTGATCTTGGCCGCCAGCCATACTACGGAACTGGCAGAGCGCTGGGGGCGCCGGGTCAGGAACATCATCACCGAGCATGAACAAACGCTTCATATCAAGTTGTCTGAGGACAATCAGGCCGCCAACCGATGGTCATTGGAGGAAGGCGGCGAGTATTATGCAGCCGGCGCCGGAGTCGGTATTGCAGGTTTCCGAGCATTATATGGCATTATTGACGATCCAATCCGATCACGCCAGGATGCAGACAGTTTGCTCATTCGCAATCGGCTTTGGGATTGGTACCTTAACGACTTTCGCCCTCGTCTGGTACCTGGGGCTCGTATAGTTTTGATAATGACACTTTGGCACGAGGATGACCTTGGTGGCCGTGCCTTGAATCATGAGCCATGGGAGGTGTTGTCGTTACCAGCCATTGCCAAGCAGGATGATGCCTTGGGGAGAACTCCGGGACAGCCATTGTGGACCGACGATGATTATGGCTATGGTGGACAATTGCTCACGATGCAGCAAACCACACCGCCGCGGGTCTGGTCGGCTCTTTATCAACAGGCCCCGGCTCCCGACGAAGGCAATTTCTTCAAGGAAGAATGGCTAAAACCCTGTGACATCGTTCCTCACTCTTCTAATTTGCGAGTGTACGGCGGAAGCGACTATGCTGTTACCGCCGACGGAGGAGATTACACTGTCCATGCGGTCGTCGGAGTTGACCACCTCAACAATCTGTATTTGCTTGATGTGTGGCGGCGTCAGGCCGCAGCAGACGAGTGGATTGAAGGCTTCTGTGATCTTGTGCAGAAGTATCGGCCCTTGGAATGGGCCGAGGAAACCGGACAGATCAGATCCGGTGTAGGGCCGTTTCTTGAGAAACGGATGACGCAGCGCCGGCTGTATGTCAACCGCACGCAGTTTGCATCACGTAATGATAAATCAGTGCGAGCACGGTCCATCCAGGGTCGCATGGCTCTGGATGGGCTGTACTATCCCCGGCATGCGCCGTGGGCGGCGGATTTCCTGGCGGAGATATTGAGCTTCCCGGCAGCCAAATGGGATGATCAGGCCGACGCCCTAAGTTTGGCAGGTCAGCTGATCGACCATATGCACATCGGCTATGCCGGCAAGCCCCAGCGGGGGCCGGTCAAGCCGAAGGATGGGTACAGCAGCGAGCGTCGGCTCAAGACCGTGGACGCGATGACTCTATAGAGTATAGGCCATTTCATGCCCGAACAAAACAGAGGTTATCCGCCGTTGGCTAATTTGCCGACGGGCATACAACTGCCTCCACCACAGCCACAACCGGTATTGCCTTATAGTGTCTTGATGGAATTGTCGCGGCGACTGCATGACATGCAACCACGGCAGAAAATGATCATCGATACGCCTACCTATGCTGTGGGGATTAGAGGTTGATGCCTGATACCTATCCGCCGCTATCTCAGCTTTCATTGATGGATCGGATCAGGAGTGGATTATCCAATCTTGGGCAATTGAACAGAGGTCCTGTTACGACTTCGACAGGAGTAACGATCACGCCAGAAGACATCAACCGAGCCATGGGTCTCGGGATGGCATTTTCCGGGGGAGGACTCGGCATCAAGGCTTATCACTCCTCGCCTCACATCTTCGAGAAGTTCGATCTGTCGAAGATCGGGAGCGGCGAGGGCGCGCAGGCTTATGGACATGGCATCTATGCCGCCGAGAATCCGGCGGTCAGCGGGCAGGGTGGCGAATATTGGAATAGTTTCCTTCATAGATTTTCACCGGCTGAACGAGCCGCGGCAGAGCGATTACAGGCGCATGGCTTTGATCGCGAGGCTGCTGCTAGAAGTGCAGCTAGAGATGTACGCGATCGCGAATTGATGCATGAGGAAGAACCCACATCTTATAGTCAACAGATGCTGGAACAACGACGGCAGGAAAAAGCTATTCTCGAAAGCGGCCAGCCAGTCGGTCCTCGCACATATGAATTGAACATCAACGCTGATCCGCAAAGCTTGTTGAATTGGGACCAGCCGATCGGCACGGAGATGGCTGATAAAATCAGGCAAACCGTTCCCAACGTGCCGCTTTATGAGAGAGCTGCTAATCCGAATCTGACGGGTGAGGCGTCTTATCGGGCCTTGAGGAGTGCAGTAGGCAAACCTGGTGCGTCAAAACTTCTTGAGAAAGCCGGCATTCCCGGCATCCGATACTGGGATCAGATGTCGCGCAAACTGGGCCAAGGCACTTCTAATTACGTCGTCTTCAATCCCGGCTTGATCGATATTCTCAAGAGATACGGCATTGCCGGAGCGCTTGGGACAGGTGCAGTAGCAAGTCAATACGACAATTCAGGCGATTCTAGATGATCTCGCTCGACGAACGCGGCAATCTCGGCCAGTACGATCAGGGTGATTCAAGCGATAATCTCGATGCGTCAGGCAAGAGCAATACATCGACTGTCAAGCGACGACGGGAGTTCGAGAATTATGTTTATGTCAAAGGACGGGAAATCGATGAGCAGAGACTGTCATGGCGTTATTACCATGTCGATCAATGGACTGTTGAACAGCTCAGAGTACTCCGTCGTAGACAGCAGCCTGCGATTACTTTCGACCGTACCGGGCGTAAAATTGACAGCCTCTCAGGGACAATTAGACGGCTTAGGACTGATCCAAAGGTTTATCCAAATACTCCCAACGGAGAGCAGGGAGCCGAGGTAGCCACTCAGGTCATCCGGACCATCTGCGATGCTTCGAGGTCTGAGGATCTTGAGGTCGAGTGCTGCAAGGATGCTCTCATCCATGGCATTGGCGTGTCTGAGCTCAATATACGAAAGGGAGATAAGCAAGATCCTGACATCGTGTTCTCTTACGTCGATCCGAGGACATGGTTTTATGATCCACGTTCGACGCGACCGGATTTCTCGGACACCCGCTTTCATGGCGTTTACAAATGGGCGGATTCCGACGAACTCGAAGCCTTGTTTCCAGGCTCCAAGGACCTAATCCGGCAATCGACCAACAACGATCAGGGCTACTGGACGGCATTCGATACCGATCGCGAGCCGATGTGGATCGATATCTATCATCGCGTGCGCTTGATCGATCATTGGTACAAGAAGGGCAATGTCTGGTATTGGTGCTTGCATACAGGCATCGTCGAACTGGCTCAAGGTCAATCGCCGTTCGTCAATTCACGTGGCCAGTCGATTTCCAAATACAATGCCTTTGCCGCCTTCGTCGATATTCACGGAGATCATTACGGCATGGTGCGGCGGTTGCGCGGTCCGCAGGACGCCATCAACCAGCACCGCAGCAAGGCCATCCATATCATGAACACCCGTCAGGTGATCATGAAGGAAGGTGTGGTCGATGATGTCGAGGTGACGCGACGGGAAGCGGCGCGACCTGATGGCGTTTTGGTGTATCGTGGCGACCGCAAGGATCTTGAGATTGTGTCCCCCGATCAGGAGTTCCTGCAACAGACCAACTACTACCAGGACGCCAAGCAGGAAATCGATACCTATGGTCCGAACCAGCAATTAATCCAGGAATTCGGCCAGAACGTCAGTGGCCGTGCAGCGAACCTGTTGCAGCAGGCCGGCTTGGCCGAGATCGGGCCGATCCTGAAGAATTTCAGGATGTGGAAGCTCGATCGCTATCGGTCCTGCTGGATGGCGGCGCAGAAGTTCTGGACGGCGGATCGATTCCTGCGTGTGACCAATGACATGGGTGTTGCGCAATTCCTTCAGATCAATGGCGTTCAGCTTAATGAATATGGCTTGCCGATGCTTGTTAATATGCTTGGCAATATCGACGTTGAGATCCTTATCGACGAAGGTCCGGACAATGAAACGGTAATGGGCGATGTGTTCGATCTGCTGATGGCCCTGGCACAGAACAATGTGCCGGTACCGCCACAGGCGATTATCGAGGCATCGGCATTGCCGCTGTCGGCCAAGAAGAAGCTGACGGCGATAACCCAGCAGGTTGATCCGGTCAAGCAGCAGGCGCAGCAATTGCTGATGGCCGAGAAGCAGGCCGATGTGCAGAAGAAGCAGGCTGAGGTTGGTAAGATCCAGACCGCATCGATGCTGAATGTTGCAAAGGCACGCAACGAAGGCAGGCCAGCCGCTCCACCAGAGCCATTGACGCATTTGCAGCTTGCCCAGCAGCTTGCTGACATTAATGAGACTAACGCAACGGCGGCCCATAAGCGAGCATCTGCCGCCAAGATTTATCACGGTGCCCTGTTCCAGCCACTCCAAACCTTGGCCGACCATGCCCAGCGCACTGCCGATCGCCATGTGGACAGCCTGCATCGTATGGCTGATCGCCATGTTGATAGCGTTCATCGCCATCTTGATCGAGAAGCCCAGATGCAGCAAGCCAGGATGGCTCAGCAGCCGCCGCAGGAACCGCAGGAATGAAAAAAGCAAAAAAGAAGCCGGTTAAGCGACTGCCCAAGGTTAAGATCACATTGGACGATGTATCCAAAAAGATTGATGTGCTGTTCAAGCGGCTTTCAGAAATTTCGTCAGTCTTGAACGAGATCAAGGCGACACCGCCTGCTTCCGGCGAAACGGAAGCTACGTTGCCGGCTCACGATAATGCCGGGGAGGACGCAAGTGAGTGATACAGACGTTGCACAAGGACAAGGATCACAAAGCGATATAGAATTGTTTCGTGATGCGACTGACAGTCCAACGCTAGAGCAATTCGAGAATCCTAACTTACCGCAACCGCCGCCGGATAAGCCGGTTCAGCAAGCAGAGCGGTCTGAACGTCAACGTGACGAACAAGGCCGGTTCCAAAAAGCTGAACAGGAAGCTCCGGAGCAGGAGGGTCGTATTCCTCCGCACCGGTTGCGGGAAGAAAGCGAGGCCCGGAGACGGGCTGAGCAGGAAATTTCGGAATTGCGGGCGAGGATTGCTGCCTACGAGGTCAATCAGACTCGTCCGCGGCAGGAACCGCCCAAGAAGATCGATATATTCGATAATCCATCTGAGTTTGTACGGCAGGAGATGATGCCGTATCTGCAACAGTTGGAAGCGAATCATCGTCTTCAGATGGAAAGGCAGAGCACGGAAAATGCTCAGCAGCGTTATGGTCATGAGACCGTCGACAATGCCTATAATGCATTGCGCGGCGGTATGGCCAATAGCGATCCACAGGCGTGGGCGGTTTATCACAGCGCCATGGGATCACATGATCCGTATGGCGTGATCACGAGATGGTTCGTTGATCGCAAGACTTTGTCCGAGATCGGGGGAGACCTGGAAGCCTATAAGAAGACAATCCGGGAGCAAGCCATGCGAGATCCCGATTATCAGCGGCAGGTTTACCAGGCCATGCGAGGTCAGGCGACCACGCAGGTCAATCGTCCGGTTTCAACGCAGCAACCTTTATCCAACATGTCGTCTTCCTTGCCTCCATCGCTCTCGGAAATCGGGACCGCAGGAGCTGAGGATTTCATCCACGATGCTTCTGACGAGGCTCTTTTCCGGGCAGCCGTTTCAGCCAGGCGGCGTCCCAAATAAAGGAAACGACCTTACAGGTCATTGACGCCGCTAACCCACAGGGGTTGCGGCCATGCTCACTACCAATCATGTTGCCAATGAACTCATTAAATTCCGAAGAGAGGTCATTTCCGACTTCCTGCGGCGGTCTCGTTTTGACCCTTTTATGGGAGATTCATCTACATCAGTCATTGTCCGTTTGGCCGATCTGGAAGCCAATGGCAAAGAGATTAATGTTCCTCTCGTGACTCAATTGTCGGGCATGGGTGTCGGTGTCGGTACCTTGCGCGGCAATGAGGAAATGATGGACTCTTACGGCTTTCCGATCTGGGCGGACTGGGCACGCAATGCCGTGGCCAACAACAGGGCGGTCAACAAGGAATCGTCGTTCGATGTGCGGTCTACCGCACGCAACCTCTTGCGTGGCTGGTCTCGTCGCATTATTCGTGACGATCTTGTCGATTCCCTGATGGCGATTCCGACCGGATCGATCCAGGCCAATCGCTTCACGTCTCCTGGCAATCGTGTCAACGGCATCAGGTGGAGTGCAGCGACGGCGGCCAACAAGAACTCATGGACGGCGGCGAATTATGATCGCGTGCTGTTCGGCAAGGATCTTGGCAACTATTCGGCAACCTTTGCCACGGCGATTGCCAACGTTGACGGCACCAATGACCTGATGACGGCGGCCAATGGCTCGCTGATGAAGGCCATGGCCAAGCAATCCGGCATGGATCCAGGTACGGCGACATATAACGGTCGTCCGAAGATCACGCCTTGGGAAATCGAAGAACTCGACGAGGAAATGTATGTCTGCTTCGTCGGGGACCGCTGCTTTGCCCAGTTGCAGGCCGATCCGACCATGTACCAGGCCAATCGCGATGCCCGAGCTCGTGAGAGCAATGCAACCGGAACTAATCCGATCTTCACTGGTGGAGCTCTGCTCTATGACGGCATTCTCTACAAGAACATTCCGGAGATTACCTCCAGATTGCTTCTGGTAGGGGCCGGAGCAGGTCCGGTTGACGTTGAGCCGGTGTTCCTGTGCGGTCAGGCAGCCATGGCCTATGCCATGGGTCAATTGCCGCGGCCGACGACGCTGGAAGACGGCGACTATGAGTTCGTCTTCGGCATCGGCATCGAGGCGCAATACGGTGTGGCGAAGGTTGCCAAGGCACCGCAGTTCTCGTCGTCAGCGCCATCCAGCGATCTGGGCAATCTGGTCGACTGGGGCATGGTGACTGGCTTCATGGCAGCTCCTGCCCATACCTGACAATATCATCACCCCGCCCTTATTGGCGGGGTTTTTCTCATTTCAGAAAGGATCTCACAATGGCGACCACTCGTAGAATCGCGCTCCAGCCGATGGCTGGAAACTATTCGTCTGCGCGTACCAAGAAAGTTCTTGGACCGAACGCCTTTATCGGTGGCGTTCATGTTCCTGGCTCGCTTGTGGTGCTTAATACAGATGTAACGGGTGCGGGCAACGCAGTTGTTGCATTCAGGGTACCGGCTGGATTCGTTGCAACTGGTATCAACATGACGGTTCCGGACATGGATACCGGCACCACACTGACCATCTCGGTTGGTGATAGCGGATCTGCTGGCCGGTTGGTTAGTGCGTCGACTGTCGGGCAGGCCGGTGGCTCTGTGACATCGCTTGCGGCATCTGGAAGCTATTATCAGTTCCCAGTTGACACGGACATCCTTGTGACGTTTCCGGCGGCATCGACGGCTATCCCGTCGTCTGCAACTTCTGCAACGATCACGAATTTCTTCCTCGAAGGTTTTGTCGCCTTCCCATAATGAATGGAGGAATAAATGTCTATGAAGAAAGTCAGTGTGACCTACCATGCTGTCAAGGGTGATGACAAGGTGACGGAAGCCTTTGGCCATACCTTCTTCGACGGCAAGGCAGAAGAGGTGATTGTCAGTGCTGCAGCACTCGACAAGCTTCGTAATAATCGAAATTTTGAAGTCGGCAAGGACAGTGATGTTTCCGAAGCTGATCTCCAGAAAGCAGCAGTTGCTAAGGCGGCGGCTGACACTAAGGTTGAGCATAAAGGCCGCTGATCATGGCTTTGACCTACACGGCTGAACAAGTCATCAACAAAGCGGCCGGTGATCTCGGGCGCTGGGTGCCAGGTGAGGCACTCGGCGCCGTCGAGCACGATACAATTTCTGATGCCTATGACAATGTGCTGGCGGAAATCAGCAAGATCATTGCCATTAACGATCGCGATGAATGTCCTGCAATTGTTTACGAGGTTATTGCGTCAATGACGGCAGTATTTGCGGCATCATCATTTTCTGGGGCAGCAATTAACTATGTAGATGACATTTATCCATTGGAAGGGAGGCTTCGCTATTTGATTGCCCAGACGCCGACCTATGAACCTCTCACACCGTTTTATTTTTGATGACCAATGTTCCTTTTCCAATGATCACCTTGCCGGGGCAGAAGATGAATGCGTCTGGCGGGCGGCTGATCAATTGCTATCCGGAGCCGTTGGGAGCCACGGCAGGCATGCCGAACGCCTATTGGCGTGTGCCTGGGCTAGACATATGGGGAACTGCTCCATCAGGCAAGTATCGCGGCGGTATCTATAGCCAGGGAACGTTCTATGCGATCTTTGGTGATACGGTTTATTCCTATGGAGGTGCCGGTGCAGGAACGGCACTGACTGGATCGATTGGCGGGTCCAAGTTTTGCTGGCTGGCGGTCAACCAGGCCGCAACTCCGGATATCGCGATCGTATCTCCCGGCATCGGTGCCTACACGTTTCCGGCCGGTACGACCACAATCAATGCCTATCCCGGTGGTGTTGTCGGGACACCGAATTCCGTTGTTTTCCTCGATGGCTTTTTCATCTTCACTTATGGCGACGGGACGACAAGAGCGTCGGATATTAATGCGACGAACATCAATGCTCTGAACTTTGCAACTGCGCAATCCAAGCCTGATACGCTGTACCGGCCACTACCGATGCCGAGCGGGCAATTGTTGCTTTGCGGCTCCAATACCATGGAAGTCTGGGGCGCTCCGATCAATCCGACCGGATATCCGTTTTCCTATATCTCGACCATCTATCGCGGTATTCCAGGGCCATCGGCCATTGCAGGTGCAGAGGATGGCTGGGGCAAGGGCATCTTTTTCGTCGGTGACGATCACAAGGTCTCTACGCTGACGACTTACACGCCAACCCCGATTTCGACGCCGGATCTGGACCAGTTGATCGAGAACGAACCTGACAAGACCAAAATCATCGTTGGTGTTTATGTCAGTCGTGGTCATGGCATGGTGGTGGTTCAATCACCGACATGGTGCTGGGAGTACGATACGACGCTGCAATCCTGGCATGAAAGAGAATCTTATTTGCAGACCTACTGGCGCGGGTATCAGCCGATCAACGTGTTTGATACCTGGCTTTGCGGGGATGTCAAGACATCTAGCTTGCTCGAGATTTCCGGGTCATATCGCAAAGAGGTCGGAGATCCTTTGCGCATGCGGATCGAGACAGGACCGCTTGGCGGATTTCCGTCCATGGTTCGGATTAATGCTATCGAGGTCTATCTGACAAAAGGCGCCAGCGATGCATTGGGAGACGATCCGCAGGAGACCAATGCCAAGATCGAGATTTCGGTATCTCGCAATTCTGGCCAGGACTGGTCTGTTCCTCGTACTCTGGAAATCGGCCGACAATCGATGATGGGACAGCGGGTTCGTGGCGCGATCTGGGGATCGGCCAATATCGAGGGTGTGCGCTGGCGATTCGATGAAAGTGCCGGGATCAATTTTGGCTTCATGGGCGCGGATATGCAGGCGGACAAGTTACGATGAATAAAATCGTTCTTCCTGCTCAGCAAGTTTCAATTCAGGTTCCTACAGGCGAGATCGAACCGGTTTGGTACGAGAAATTGAGAGCCCTTGTCGATTTGGCCAATTCTGGAGGAGGAGGTGGCAGCGGATTTGTAACACTAACAGGAGCTGTGACCGGTTCTGGTACGGGTACTATTGCGACATCTTACGCTAACAATCTTCCGGTTAACAAGCTCAACTCCGGCACGGGAGCCAGCTCATTGACATTCTGGCGAGGAGACGGGACATGGGCTACGCCTGCGGGCGGTGGCGGAATGGCGATCGGTGGTTCAATTACCGGTGCGACACTTGGAAGTATTTTATTCGTTGGTTCCGGTGCTGTACTGGCAGAAGATAATTCCAACTTCTTTTGGGACGATACCAATTTATCGCTTAATCTTTATGGAGAGCCGTTTTTGTACGGCAGTTCGAGTTCGTCTTCCAGTAATGTGTTTGTTGGTAATGCGGGCAATTTTACCCTGACTGGCAACATCAATATTGGCATTGGTTCCCAGGCTGCTTCGTCTCTTAATACGGGGAGTGCCAATGTTGCACTTGGGGGACGGGCGTTGCAGGCAGGTACATCTGCAAGTTCAAATATGGCGATCGGTTATCAGTCTTTGATTGGACTGACAACAGGAGGCGGTAATACGGCTGTCGGTCCCGGTTCATTGACGTCAATCGTGAATGGCGACAACAACGTTGGGATTGGTCACGGTGCTGGATCGTCTTTAAGCGGTACTTCTTCCAACAATCTTTTTTTGGGGCTTTGGCAAGGTCCATCCTCGATAGTGAATAATACAATGGTGTTTTCGGTCGGTACGAATCCAACAATTGATTGGAATCTAACTAAATCAGAGACGTTTTCAATTATGGATTGGTATAATGCAGTCCCGGTAGGTTTTCATATCTACAATAAATCTGACGGCAACTATCCTCCGGTTGATTATGAACGTGCCGTTCTTGACTGGAACGTCACCAGCAACGTCTTTGTCATTGCCACCCAGAAAGGTGGCACTGGTGTTCTCCGCGACATTCGCTACTACAGCGGCGGTCAGTTAGCTATCTACCGCGTTCCAAACGCTACTTCTGACAACTGGTTCGAAGGTAGTGCTGGGAACTTCACCGTTACCGGCTCTGGTAACTTTGGCACGGGAACATCAGCTCTTGCCAGCCTTACCAGCGGGATCAACAATGTTTCAATCGGAGCGGGAAGCAGCGTTAACCTTACTACCGGCAGTGGCAATACATCGATAGGTAGCAACGCCCTGCAAAATAATGTTTCAGGTAACAACAATTTCGGATTTGGTGAGAGTTCACTAATCAACCTTGTTACTGGTAATGGCAATGTTGGCATTGGCCAAAGATCATTACAAGGGCAGACCAGTGGAACTGGTAATGTTGGTATTGGCACCCAATGTTTGTTTCAAAACGTCTCCGGCCAAGGAAACGTTGCTATCGGCACAAGTTCGTTGTTTTCTACCACCAATGATAACAACACCGGGATTGGCAACGCTGCCGGGGCCAATATATCTTCAGGCTCCAACAACACGCTTATCGGTGCCGGCGCAATTATCAACGTTACGTCCGGCAGCAACAATACGACAATTGGTCGTTGGGCCGGCCCATCTTCCGCGATGGCAAACGTGGTAGCACTTAGCGACGGCAACGGCAATTTGCTGCTAGATTACAACTTCACCCACGGTAGCACTTGGACCTTTGCTGTTCCTTTTATGATAACGCCAGTTGCAGTCGCGTCTCTGCCAGCCGCGGGCATCGCAGGCAGGCGCTACTTCGTCACCGATGCCACTGCCACCACCTTTGCATCAATCGTCGCCGGAACCGGCGCTAACAAAGTCCCCGTCTATGATGACGGCACCAACTGGAGAATAGGGTAATGTCAGACCCAGTAGTCTTCATCAACTACTACACTGCCCAAATCCAAAACTTCGTGAAAGTCATCGAAGACCTGCGCACCCAGAACGCCCGTATCACAGAGGACCCGACACTTATCACCGATTACTTCAACGCCCCCAACGCTCGCAAGGACATCGTGGCGCAGGATGTTACCAATGCCCAGAACGCCCTTGTGCAAATCCTCTTCGCCTACGACTCCGGATCGCCCCCGCAGAAATCCGAACTCTTCAAGGTAATCCCATGATCGTCGACCTCACCGTAGAAGAATGGAATCGGTTGCTGAACGCCGCCGCTCTAGCGCCCTATGCGCAAATCGCCCCGATCATCTCCAAGGTGGTCGCTCAGTGCAATCAACAGGAGGCCAACAATGGCAAGATGGAAAGTAACAGCAAAGCATTACATTCACGCGACTCAGTACGGGCAGCCAACGAAGTGGGAACGGCAGGAGACCAATCAGTCAACGGGACGCCTCTTTCGTAAGACCTACAAGGTCCCGTGGGGCTCCAACACAGAAATCGCAGATTTATAAAATGCTTCCATAGAGGGTATAGTTATGGCTGGCTGGTGGGATACGATGTTTGGTGGCGGTTCCGAGAAGGAGGCTGCTCAAAAGGATGTCGCGGCTGCAAATCAATATTCGACGCAGGCATTTCCTGTTCTCAAGACCGGATATGACACTGGCACGGCTGCGATCAATCAGGCAATTGGTGGTTATGCACCATTGACTGAAATGGGAAAAACTTATGGGGCTGTTGCTCCGACGATTGCCGGAGCTCTTGGTGTAGGGAGTCCTGATCAGGTTGCAGCGGCAAGATCTGCTTATACTGCTAGTCCTGAATATCAATTTTCATTAGATCAGGCGCAACAGGCGGCTGAGCGGGCTGCTGCTGCTGGTGGCATGACACGAAGCGGCAATTTGGTCGATGCCGAGCAGAAAAATGCGGTTGGCTATGCCAGCCAGGATTATGGAAATTGGCTCAAGAATTTATTGGCTACTGGTACATTGGGAATGCAGGCATCTCAACTAGGTGCTGCTGGTGCTGGAGCTGGTTATGGAGATCTTGCTAAGCTTGCCAGCGACTATGCCCAGAACCAGGCCAACGTCTATGGCAATGTTGAGGGAGCGACGATCGGTGCCAATAATCTGCAAGCGGCTGGCGAGGCGGCGGGGGCGAAGAACCTGCTCGGGGCTGGCTTGTCGCTGGCATCGTTGGCACTGGGGCCGGCAGGGGGTGCGATGGGTGGTATGGGATCATCGATGCTTAGTGGCTTATTCGGCGGCGGTCAGCCAAGCACAGGCGCGACTTTCGGAGGTTATTCACCTGGCAACACGTCCGGGTATGGATCGGTTGGTGGTCTTTCCTATAGGGCATTTGCATAATGGCCATCAACCCGCTTAAATTCGAAACGCCAGAAGCCTATAGCTCGTTTGATTTCACGCCATTGGCCAATCTCGGCAAGCAAATGCAGCAACAGCAGCAGCAAAAAATGCTTGCCAATCTCGGACAGCAATATGGGCAACCAGATACGACAGGTTCAGATGTAACTGATCCCTTGGCAAGAACGACTTCTGCCTATGGTCCGCCGGGAGCATTTTCTGCTCCTCAATCCAGTGAAGATGTCAGCCGGGCGATTGCCAGGACGGCAGGTAATGCCGGCATGGATCCTGCGTCATGGGCGGCAATTGCGTCGATTGAAAGCAGTCATAATCCAAACAGTAATTATGACAAGTCAACGCAGTACAAGGGATTATTCCAAATTGGATCTGATGAATGGAAAAGTCATGGTGGCGGCGGCAATATTTATGATGCTGGTAGTAATGCTACTGCTGCTGCTGCATTAGCCGCCGAGAATAATGCCAAGTTCAAAGCTGCTTTTGGTCGTGCTCCGACGCCAATCGAGACCTACATGATGCATCAGCAAGGATTTGGTTTCTACAAGAACGGCACCATGACCAACATAGCCGGCAATCCTTATCCCGGCATGAGTGGTCCGCAGACGCCGGAAACATTCCAGGCTGGTTGGGAGCGAGAATTCAATCGCAGAAAGAAGTTTTACGACAGGCAGTATGCAGGGGAGATGGAATAGATGCCAATCAATCCCCTTGAAGTTCCGAATTTCGGTAACGTTCAAGCCTATTCAGGAGGTGCTGATTTCACACCGCTGGCCAAGCTTGGCGATATCTATGCTGCGACACAGGACAGGAATCGGATGCTGTCTACATTGGGACAACTCGGCCAGGATCCGACACAGAACGCCATGCTGATGATCAGGTCCGGCAATCCGGATATAGCTGCGCAAGGTCTGCATTTGATGCAGCAGATCACGGCACAGAAGGATATTGAGCAGCGCCAGGCTGAAAGTGTCAGGGAATTCGAAACTCGAAACAAGATTGCACAGGCTCAGGAAGCCAGGGCTGCGGAAGATGCCAGACGGGCATCGCCTGAATATCGATTAGGCGTAGCCAAGGCGAACAATCTCGATATGAGTGATCCGGAGGTACAGGGATATATCCAAGGTGGTGATTATCCTGGTGTAAAGCCAAATGTTGGCTTGGGTCAATTGACATGGGCGAAGAAGACAAATCCTGATACCGGTGAGGAAGAGGATGTCGCTTATGAACGGGACAAGAGAGGAAATCTTATCGAGGCAAAGCCGCCACCTGGTACAAGACTGGTTCCTCCAACCGAAGTTCTTGAGCAAAAGGCCGAACTGTCGAAAACCAGATCCGATGCCGTTCAAAAACAGGAAGATGCTAAACTTGCTGCGCAGCGAGCTATCAATTCAGCCAATCATATGGATGAGTTGGTGAAGAAATCTTTCCATATGGGGAAATGGGGCAGCGAGCATCTTGCGGATATTCTCCAGCATGCTCCAGAAGGAACGCCTGGAAAAGAAGCAGCCTCCGCTACCCTGGAAATGAGAAATGAAGCTTTGCGAGAGATGATGACTCATGTGAAAGAGTCATTTGGCGGGCGTCCTTCCGATCGAGAAGATCAGTGGATGCTGGAAGCACAAGCTGCTGTTGGTGCTGATTTACGGACACAGCAGAACATCATTAAACGAGGTCGAGATCTCGCTAAGGAAAATTTGTTCGTCGCCAAGAAGACTGCGGAAGATATGCGAAGCGGTGCCTACTACAAGAAGGGCTATGTTGCACCTGAGATTCCGACTGAGGTGACGCCACCAGCACCGGCAGGAACAACGCCACCTCCAGCTGCTACATCTCCGCAAGATGCTTCTCTGGCAGATATCATGCGTGAAAAAGCTCGTAGGTTGAAGGCAGCCAAATAGATGGTTGATCTTTCTAATCTGACAAACGAACAGCTGGATCAACTTTATCAGCAAAAGAAAGGGGAATCGCCATCTCCAAGTTCAGGAGCCGACCTATCAAAACTTTCTGATGAGGACCTGGATAAGCTCTATCAAAGTAAAAAGACAAATTGGTCAGATATTCCAGTTTCAGCAGCCACGCATTTCTTGCCCGATGTCGGTTATCAGATATCTGGCATGGCTCAGCAAGCTTATGGCACGGCAAAGACGATTGCTCCTTATGTCGCCAAATGGGGTCCGCTAGCACCTACTGCGATGGCGATTGATGCAGGTAAGGCTATCGAGAATGATCCCAGCATTCTCAAGACAATTCCAATGTCAGTCTGGAGGGATCTCAAAGAACATTACGGCAGCATGGAAAACATCAAGCACACCATGGCCACGGAGCCGGCCAGGTTCCTGATGGATGCATGGTCGCTTGCTGAAGGAGGGGCCGGACTTGCAAGGGGTGGTGCTGGAATAGCTAGAGATATTGCAGGGATTCCAAGAACGCCTCCACCAGTTCCGCCGGTAATGCCTCCGCCAATCCCGACACCAAGAAGTGAAGCTGCGGAAGCTGCACAACGATTAGGTCTTCCTATTCCTCGTGCGATTACCAGCGAGAGCGCGCCTGCCAGGATCATGTCGCAAGTTGTTGCCAAGCTTCCCTGGATCGGCACGCCGGTTCGGGAAGCTGTCCAGGCCGTTCCATCACAGATGGCCGGCAAGGTTGAGGAAATGGCGTCCGGATTTGGGCCCAAGCAACCCGTCAACATTGTCGGTGGTGGTATTCAGCAGACACTTGGCGAGGCTGGACGAGCAGAGGCGGCACAGGCCGCGGCCAAAAAAACGGCAAGCGACAAGGTTGCAAAAGCTGCGATCAAGCAGCGAAATGAGGCTGAGAAGGCTAATTGGGAACGCGATAATCAAGAACGTGAAGCCGCAATAAGGGATGTTGAAGTCCAATCGCATCAAAATGCTGAACGTGTTTTTGGTAACGTCCATCCGACAGAAATGGCCGATCGAACGATTAACGAGGTTCAGCAGGCACATAACGAGGCACGTGCAGCCGATCAGGCTAATTGGGAACAGGTTCGCAATCTCAATGCACCGACCAGTCAGCGAGCGCTGGATAATCTGCATGGCGATATCGATCAGGGATTGGCCAGACGAGGAGTGACGATAAGCGCAGAAACGACACCAAATGCTCGACGTATGATGCAGGAAGTCGAAAGGCTGACACCTGGAGCCGAAACACCAGCAACTCCACCAACTAATATTCATCCTCGTGTCATGTCGGCTCTGGAACGTGAATATGGTGTTGGAAATGTTCCAGATGAAGCTATTCGAGCGGCTGGAGGAACGCCAGGGACACCAGAAATTCCAGGTACACCTCCAGACTTTCGCCTGATGGGCGCTCATGCTCCCGCTCCAGGAGACACGCATATCACTGCTCAAGGCTGGGATGCTCTGCGCAAGCGCATCGGTGATATGGCCTATAACGCCCAGACGCCAGAAGACATGCGAGCATCGAATGCTGTCAAACATCTATTCGAGCAGAAGATAGCCGATGCCTTCGATAATCATTTGCTTCCTGGCGGAGATCCTAATGCCAATCAGACGATTCGTGATGCCGTTGCGGGGCATCGAGCCTTCAAGGAACGGTTTGGGTATAATTACGAGAATTTCCCGAGTGGAACGCGTCGCCAAGCCGCAAGCGAACTAAACCAAATGGCGACTGGAAATGCAGGTCCGACAAATATCGCCGGGAAGATGACTAATCACGAAGTTTCACATGAACTCCTGCAAAGTATTTCAGGAGCAGTCAGAAATCCAGGTGCGGTTAGAGATCGATTGCGTGGTGCTATTTGGCGAGAAACAAATACTGGAACTTCGCAAGCCGTTGCCAATAAAATTGCAGATTTGCGCGTTTCTCCAATTGGACGTGAATTATTCACGCCAGCCGAACTCGATCAGATGCACCAGCATGGCAGCATCAGGCAGCAGGCAGAGGTTGCACTCAAGCGATCAGCAGATATTGCCAAAGAAAACAAGCCAAAGCCGATCAAGTTCAAGGCTGAGCCGCTACCATTGCCAGGCAAGGCCGAGACGCTAGCGAAAAAGGTGCTTGGCTATAATCGCGGCGAAGAACAGATTTATGGTGCCGTTGATCAATTTGCAAAAAACGATCCGAAGAATTTTGCCAGAACCTGGGGTCGTATGACAGATGCCAATCGGAAGGAATTCACGGCTTCATGGCTGCGTCGCATGGGTGGCGAGGGAGAGGCGTTCAATCCAACGGAATTCGTCAAGAATTGGGAAAGCTATTCGGACCAGGCTAAGGCTGTGATGCTTGATCGCGGTCATCGCCAGACTATGAATGATATCGCCACCAATCTTAGGGAATACGGAGATAACATCAAGAAGTATGGCAATCCGTCTGGAACGGCTCAAGCTACAATGTATCAAAAAATTCTATTCGGTGGACCAAAG
>Ga0318562_10000088_pt1 | contig 41507 bp, 47 predicted proteins | sample GRESIP066b5f18_FD_203688 | JGI IMG/M metagenome (GOLD analysis project Ga0318562, IMG submission 203688) | Tropical soil microbial communities from Luquillo Experimental Forest, Puerto Rico - GRE.SIPMG.066b5f18 | ecosystem: Environmental > Terrestrial > Soil > Tropical forest > Bulk soil... | reverse complement strand
CTTCAACAGCCAAACCGTTGGAAGTTGAGGTCATGTCATTAATTGCTTTAAATCTTAGTGATTCCATTTACTTTAGTTTTTTACAAATGCAAATAAAGGATAATTAGTAAATATGGCAAAAAAATCAAAGTAAAATCACGGTTTTTTATCAATTGGGGAGAAATCGAATAAAAATATTACAGAAATTGGCCAGATTCTAGAATTTTTTCAAAACTTTGATTATATAATATTAAATTATAATTTATAAAATCCCGGCTTGATGGAAACACCGATTCCAAGAACGAGCAGAAGTTCCGGAAGGGCTTTATAACGTATAATGGCCCCCGGAAAAGGTACCACATATCCAATGAGAATAATTTGCGTCACGGCATAAAAGAAAAAACACAATATGAGCGGATGACCAAGGACCATCCTCCGGTCCCGGGAAGGAAACCACGCAGCCAGGATGACCAGTCCCCAAAAAGCCAGGACGTCCAGCGAACTGACCCATTGCAGCGGCCCTTTGGCTTCCCAAACATAGGGTCTCAGTAAGGTATTGGAAAAGGCTTCCGGCAGTACCCTGAGCACACCAGGAAGGGTAGGTTCAAGAGTATCCAGCGAAAACCTCGTATTCCCATGGAGCCTGAAAAAGGCTGCCTGCCTGGCTGCCAGGGGGTTGGCCAGATTTTTTTCAGGGGATAAAATCAGGCTGGCCAGAAATACGCATAAGCATCCCGTATATAGCCATATATAGTAATAAAGAGCTTTCTGACCCGCCTTCCGGCTCAGGGTCCAGCAAAAATAGGCTGGCAGAAAAATGACCAGGCTCTGATCCCGGAAGATGGCAAATCCCAGCAGGCCTGCCATAACGATAAACCAATGCACCCGCTTTTTTCCGGAGAACCATTTATCAGTGTAGTAAAAAATGAGCGCAACAAATAAGAGGACCAACCCTTCCGCCCTGATCCCACTGAGCCAAAAACTGATTGAGGGAATAAAAAAAACAAGCAACAGCAGGATTTGCCTTCTCCCTGGAAAGGCAGCAAGCAGCATTTTATACAGAATAACCGGCCCGAAGCTTATCACAAAATCAAAAATCACCACATCTACATAATAATTTCCCCTGCTGAAAATATTAAAAAAAGCGAGCATCTTGACAGTGAGCCAGTATTCCAGGTTGCTGATATAATAGGTCATGCCCTGCCAGAATCCATGGGCGGCCTGGAAGGCAGAATATGGCAAAAGATCCTGAAAGAAGAGCCCCGGTTGGGTTATCATCTTGTCGTAATCTTTCAGAGAATCAGCAAAGAAATTCCAGGTGTCATCCCCATGGTAGACCTTCAGGTAGATATAACCATAGAGGCACCCCAGCAAAACCTTGAAGGAAAAAAACAGAGTAATTTCCCAAAAGCTAAGGTCGATATGTTTCTTTTTAAGGATCCAGGTAAGGACAGACAGGAGGGCGAAAAAATAGAAAAAAAATAAGAGGACTGGAACCATAAACTGAAAGTCAAAAAGAGAAATTGAAAATCCAAATCTATATATTTGAATGTAATAAACTTTGATGAAACACAACGGGAATGGCCACAAAAATCTGATCGCACTTGTTTCCAACAGTGCCTGGGCAGCGTACAATTTCCGCCTGGATATCATCCGGTTCCTTCACAGCCGTGGATTTGAGGTAATGGTCATTGCACCGGAAGACGAATTTGCCCCGCTGCTCGTCCAGGAAGGATGCCGGTACGTTCCCATCCGCTTCAACAACCGGTCCGAAAACCCGCTTCGTGATCTGGGTCTCTACCGCCAGCTGAAGAGGATCTACAAGCAATACCGGCCAGACCTCATTTTCCACTATGTGATCAAACCCAACATATACGGGACGCTGGCAGCGTCGGCCTGTTCCATCAAATCCGTTGCCGTGATCACCGGCCTTGGGTATTCCTTTGCCCGGAAAAACTGGTTATATTATATAGTAGGGGCCCTTTACAAAAAGGCCCTGCGCAGGTCTGAGGAGGTCTGGTTCCTCAATAATGAAGATGCCCGTGTATTTATAGACAAAAGAATCGTAAACATCGAGAAGGTCAAGGTACTGCCTGGTGAGGGGATCAACACGACCCATTTTTCCACGAACGGCCTTCTGGAAACCCCCAGGAAGGACCATTTCACGTTCCTGATGAGTTCCCGGTTACTGAAAAGCAAAGGAATCGGCCTGTTCGCCGATGCGATCCGTATCTTAAAAAAGAAAGGATACCAGGTCAACTGCGAGCTCATCGGTTTTTTTGAAAAGCACCATCCGGATTCTGTGCCGGAAGACCAGCTGCGGAAGTGGGAGCAGGAAGGATTGATGCATTACCATGGCTTTTCAAAAGACGTCCGTCCTTATCTGCAGCGGGCGGATTGTTTTGTTTTTCCCTCCTTTTACCATGAAGGCGTCCCCCGTTGCCTCATGGAAGCTGCCAGCATGCAACTCCCGATTATAACCTCGCTTAACCGTGGTTGTAAGGAAGTAGTGCTCAATAACTCAAATGGCTTTATCTGCAACCAGCATGACCCTTTTGACCTGGCTGACAAAATGGAGAAAATGATTTCCCTTTCAGGGGATGAAAGGTTGAAAATGGGCCGCAATGGCCGGGCCCTGGTTGTAAAAAAATTTGAAATGAGCAGGGTAATCGAAGAATATGAACGCACACTCCGCAGGATGGGGCTCTGAGCAGGTTTGCCGGTCTTCGGCCAACCAGGTCTCCCGGTTGCCGTCCATGGGCAATACAAAAAAGAATTTCGCCAGACGGCCACAGGTTCCTGGGATTGCTCAATTAATTTTTCTCTCAAAGTCGAGTTGATCAAACCTGGTCTTAAGAAATTCAAGTACCCCTGACTTCCGGATCTGTTTTTCCCAGGTCCATTCCTGCAGGTCCGGGATCTGGTAATGAAACTGGCTAACTCCCTCCCAGTTCAGATTGGAAAGGTCTTTTTTCAGATAAAAAAAACTTCCGCCGGCCCGGTCCTGGAATTCCCGTACCCACGGGTAATCCGTTGTAATAACGGGAATACCGGCAGCTGAATAATCCAGGAGTTTGGCCGAAATCTGACTGTTGAACGGCAAGACGTCTGGCATAAAATTGATTCCATACCGGCATTGCTGCACGTATGAGCGAACTTCTTCATAGGGAACAGGTCCCTTAAAATGTATATTAGCGCTATTCCGGAACTGCCGGGCCAGGTCCCGGTAATCCTGACTCAGGACAAGCAGGCTTCTTTCGCACAAGCCACCGATGGTAAAAAAATTAAATAGTTTCTCCAGCCTTCTTTCCTTTCCCACAGTTCCCAGGTACAGGAAATCATATTTTTTTTCTGGCAGGACAGAATGCATATGACGGATGGGCATGATGCCATATTCCCTTATCCCGGAAGGCACTCCATCAGAGAAGCTAAATGCTTCCCTGACATAGCGGTTGTTGAATATCCTGAAATCGGGCCTTACGTTCACCCACTTTTTGAGACGATTTTTCAGGGAATGGAAAGGCGGCATGGAAGATGACGCATATTCATGGATGGTAATCCTGCTATTGTCTTTCCTGGTGTCCGTACCCAGAAAATGCCAGGCAACATCCGCCCGGATCCGGCGGGCTTCCTCCGGAAGACAGAGAATGCCGCGGATTCCGTAAGAGGAAAAAAAATCTGCATAGGCCTTCGGATTCTGGAGAAAGGATTTATGCGGATGGATAAATGCAATGGTCATGGGTCTGCCGTAAATGAGATAAAATTATACATAAGATTGATGCACCGTTCGTACTTTTGTGCTTTCTATCTACAATATGGAGATTACCGAAAAAACCGCCGAACAGCTCCGGCTCACCGCAACAGAATTTGATCTTATTAAACAAAAACTTGGTCGCACTCCTAATTTCAATGAATTATGCGCATTCAGCGCCATGTGGAGTGAGCATTGCAGTTATAAGAACTCCATCAGGTGGCTGAAGACACTTCCCCGGGAAGGGAAGAAGATGCTGGTAAAAGCAGGGGAGGAGAATGCCGGATTGATGGATATCGGTGGGGGTTATGGAGTCGTGTTTAAGATAGAATCGCATAATCATCCTTCTGCCATCGAGCCTTTCCAGGGTGCAGCTACCGGAGTAGGAGGTATCCACCGCGATATTTTTACCATGGGTGCGAGGCCGATTGCTTCGCTCAACTCACTGCGTTTTGGAAATTTAAAAGAATCAAAAACACAACATCTGCTCTCAGGGGTAGTACACGGGATCGGTCACTATGGCAACTGTTTTGGAGTGCCGACTGTCGGAGGTGAAATCTATTTTGAATCCTGTTACCATACCAACCCGCTGGTCAATGCCATGAGTGTAGGAATTCTAAAAAATGGAGAAACCATTTCCGCCACGGCTAAAGGGAAAGGCAATCCCGTTTTTTTTGTGGGCAGCGCTACCGGAAAGGATGGAATCGGCGGAGCGTCTTTTGCTTCGGCGGATATAACGGAGGAGAGTACAGAAGATTTGCCGGCAGTCCAGGTTGGAGATCCTTTCCAGGAGAAAAAACTACTGGAAGCCTGTCTGGAGGTGATTCAAACAGGCGCGGTGGTCGGGATGCAGGATATGGGGGCGGCCGGAATCATCTGCTCCACCGCCGAAATGAGTGCCAAGGGCATGGCTGGGATGAGGATAGACCTTGATAAGGTACCAACGCGGCAGACTGGCATGAAGGCCTGGGAATTACTGCTGAGCGAGAGCCAGGAAAGAATGCTGATGGTCGTTCAAAAAGGCAAGGAAAGGCAGGTACTGGATATATTTGAAAAATGGGATCTGCCCTGTGCTGCGATTGGAGAAGTGACAGATGACGGTATACTGCGTTTTTATATGTATGGCCAGCTGGAAGCAGAAATCCCCGCCCACGAGCTGGTGCTGGGCGGCGGAGCTCCACAGTATGACCGGGAATACCGGGAGCCGTCCTACCTGAAAAAAATTAAATCTTTTGACCCCTCAGGGGTGGAAGTTCCCCGCGACCTGCGCAAAGTGGCTGACCAGATGATCAGCATTCCCTCTATTGCCTCCAAGCGCTGGATCAGCGTACAATACGATAGCACGGTTGGGACAGCAAATGCCTCCACCAACGCTCCTTCAGATGCGGCAGTGGTGCTGGCCAGAGGAACAGGCAAGGCAATCGCTGCCACGACCGATTGCAACAGCAGGTATGTATTTGCAGATCCTTACAGGGGAGCGATGATTGCCGTAGCTGAGGCGGCCCGCAATATCGTCTGCAGTGGCGGACAGCCCCTCGGAGTGACCAACTGCCTTAATTTTGGAAACCCCTACGATCCGGAAGTCTATTACCAGTTTGTACATGCGATCAGGGGGATGGGAGATGCCTGCAGGAAATTTGATACGCCGGTGACCGGAGGTAATGTAAGTTTCTATAACCAGAACCCTGACGGTGCAGTGTATCCCACGCCGACCATCGGGATGGTAGGTGTCCTGGACAATATCAGTGACAGAATGACCCTTGATTTCAAGGAAGAAGGCGATTTGATCTTCCTGGTCGGCAAAAGCACACCGGATATTTCCTGCTCCGAATACCTCCATAAAATAAAGGGTGTTGAATTCAGCCCGGCCCCCCACTTTGATATCGAGGAGGAATACAGGCTTCAACAGGTGCTTGTCCAGCTTATCCGGAAAAAACTGGTCCGTTCGGCCCATGACGTCAGTGAGGGTGGCCTGTTTATCACCCTGATGGAATCCTCTTTCCGCAACGGGCTCGGATTTGATGTTGTTGCGGCTGACTTCAGGATCAGAAAAGACGCCTACTGGTTTGGAGAATCCCAGAGCAGGGTCGTTGTGAGTGTGCGGCCTGAAAAGGTAAAGGAACTCAAAGATGCACTGGGCAGCCATCCCTATGAAGAACTGGGAGTGGTTACTAACGGTTCTGTTGAGGTAGATGGAATGAACTGGGGATGGGCCTGCGACTGGAAGGAAAAATATGATACTGCCATAGAAGAGCTGCTCGCCGGTACGGAACCGGATTCAGCCCTTACCGCCATATAGTAGGAACTTTACATATTGAAAATCTTCCAAACGCCTGAATGGACAAAAAAGCATTGATCGTTGTTACAGGGGCGGCCGGTTTTATCGGCAGCTGCCTGGTGGAATACCTGAATTACCGCGGATATTCAAATCTCCTGCTTGTTGACGATTTCAGCCGGGCAGATAAAACACCAAATTACGAAGGCAAAAAGTTTGCTGAAAAAATTGAGCGGGAGAATTTCTTTGAATGGATATTCAGCAAGAGACCCAAAATTGATTTTTTCTTCCATATCGGTGCACGAACCGACACCACAGAATTTAACTATTCCGTGCACCAGCACCTGAATGTGGAATATTCAAAAAAAGTCTGGCAATATTGCACCGTGCACAAGATTCCGCTGGTATATGCCTCTTCGGCGGCCACCTACGGTAACGGAGACTATGGATATGACGACGACCACGATATCGTTCACATGCTTAAGCCTCTGAACCCGTACGGCGTTTCCAAAAATGAATTTGACAAGTGGGTACTGCACCAGAAGGATTATCCCGGGTTCTGGGCGGGGTTGAAATTTTTCAATGTGTATGGCCCCAACGAATATCACAAGGGAAGGATGGCCAGCGTTATATTTCATTCCTACAACCAGATTCAGAAAAACGGGGTGGTTAAACTGTTTAAATCCCATCGTCCCGATTACCAGGACGGAATGCAGCTCAGGGATTTTATCTATGTAAAAGATGTGCTTAAGGTGTGTTTCTGGTTCATGCAGCGCCAGCCTGCTTCCGGGATCTACAACCTGGGCACCGGAAAGGCAAGATCCTTCAATGACCTGGTGAAGGCCACCTTTGGAGGTCTGGATCGCCCTCCGGTTATTGAATACATCGATATGCCGGAGGATATCCGGGATACCTACCAATACTTCACGGAGGCCAATATGGCCAAGCTCCGGCATGTGGGTTATGTGGATGAATTCTACTCCCTGGAAAAGGGGGTCGACGATTATGTGAGAAACTTTCTCTCCAAAGCAAAGCGCTATTAACCTGGGGCAGCAGACCGGGATTACCGGGTATGTATACCCCCCCAGGTGCATACGGATGGGCTGGATGCATAACAGCAACTTCTTTTTTCCTAATTTTAGCGCCGCAGGTAAATCAAACATCAGAAAAATGAACAAAAAAATTGCCATTATCGGAGGCGGCAACCTGGGTACGGCTATCGCAGAGGGATTGATCCAGAGCGGGTTTGTTCTTCCAAAGCACATCCTGATCACCAAGCGTCACATTGAAACCCTTCACACCCTGGAAAGAAAAGGTGTGCTGGTCAGTGATAAAAATGAAGAAGCTGTAAGGTATGCTGACCTGGTGATACTGGCAGTGAAGCCCTTCCAGGTGTCGGACGTATTGTCTACCCTGAAAAAGGAATTTAAGGAAGATAAGCACGTATTGGTCTCCGTTGTCACGGGGATCAGCATAAGCCATATTGCAGAAATTCTGGGTAAAAGAATTCCCATTGTCCGCGCCATGCCCAATACAGCGATTGCCATCCAGGAAAGTATGACCTGCATTTCTGCCAAGGACGTTACGGAGGAACAACTCCAGTATGTTCAGGAAGTTTTCAACCAGCTTGGCAAGGTGGTCCGCATCGATGAAAAGCTGATGGATGCCGCCACGGTGCTCGGTGCCTGCGGCACCGCCTTTGCCATGAGGTATATCCGGGCCAATATCCAGGGAGGTATTGAAATCGGATTTGATGCGGCTACAGCCAACCTGATTGCCGCCCAGACAGTAAAAGGGGCCGCGGAACTGTTGCTCAAACGCGGGGCCCACCCGGAGCAGGAAATTGACAAGGTGACCACCCCGAAGGGTTGTACTATCGCCGGTCTTAACGAGATGGAACACCGGGGATTCAGTTCCTCCCTGATTAAGGGGCTGGTTGCGAGTTATGACAAGATTGCGAAAGACTAATCTGGTTTTCCTTCGTCCCGGTCCTGGCCCGGACCCGTTATCCAGGACCAGGAAAAACAAGTTGCAAGAACCTCTCTTTCTGATTGAATCGCCCTGGAAGGCTTTCCTTTCTGCCATCAGCAACCATAGGGATACCGATATTTCTCAGCCTTGCAGATCCCCGGTGAAAAACGCAGCGCCATTTTTTTATTATGAATTTATGGTTGTCGTCACCCGCATTTTTCCAGGAATGGGAATTTTTCGATGGAATGCTGAAGCCCCAAGGGGCTGTATCCAGCCAGCTGCCGGCTTTATAGGGGCATCAAATAAAATATAGCATTTTCCGGCAAACTGAGAGCCTTTACGGCCTGTTGAGGGGAGAATAAATGAAGGATTCTTGTAATAAATTTTGACGTATTTCGTTTATTGATAGGAGATTACCCCTAAACAGGCGACGGCCTGCGTGTAAAATCGTAACTATGAAGAAAAACCTCAGTGTGATTGTGTTGATCGCAGAGATTGTTTCCATCAGCCTTCTTCACGCAATAAAAATCAGGCAATCAGAAAAATCAGCAAGCTTCAGCCCCAGTCCCCGTTATTCAGCTGTCAAGCAGGGGATTCAATTCAGGCCTGCTCCCTATATTCTTCTAAAATAGAAGACTTTTTACAATACTACGACCCTTAGCGGACAAAAAATGTCCTGACTATTCAACAGGACATCACATGCGGGTCTTTCTTTCCCAAACCTTTACATCATTTTTGATTTCAGAAAGGACAGGGTATTCTTGTAGGCGTCCTCCGTGGCTGATTTGTCATAAATGGGATTGCTGGGATTGGCAAATCCATGATCGGCATCGTATCTTTTCACAATAAGTTTCTTGTCTGCCTTGTTCATGTCTGCTGCAAATGCGTCCACCACTTTGGGGTTGATCCACTGGTCCTTGTCGCCGAATATCCCAAGCACATCTCCATTCAGTGTTTTGAGTTTTTCCACATCCTTTTCAGGCATTCCATAATACATGACGCAACCTGCACCCTGTTTGCCGGCCATGATCGAACTTTGAAGACTCCATCCCCCGCCAAAACACCAGCCGATGGTGAAAATCCGGGCATTGGATCCGGCATAATTGATAGCTCCACGTATAATGGAATAAATTCGCTCGCTCGATGCGGCCTGCATGAACTTGGCGGCATCTTCCCGGTTGGTGGCCACTTTTTTGTCGTAAAGATCAAGGGCGATCACATTGACGTTTCCCAGGTCTTCCCACAGTTTCTCGCTCACCTGCTTGATATAATCGTTTAGTCCCCACCATTCATGAATGACAAGAAGGAAATTGTTGGTTGGCGACTTTGCCCTGATCTCCCAGCCATAGGCCTCCGATCCGTCTGCGGCCCTGAAGACAATGGCCTTCCCGTTCGCGCTGCGGTAAGTGAAGGGCAGGGGGAGCGGGTGGCTTCTCACAAATTCCTTGTCGGAGCCCAGTTGGGAAAAAGCATCGGTGGAAGAAGGAGAGCAACAGCTCATCTTTTGCTGTGCACTCGCCGAACAGGCGCTGGCAAGCAGTAGCAGGAAAATGACAAGATTTTTCATGTTCTGTTTTATCAAAGGGAAAGAAGAACAAAGAACCTGGTATTATGTTCGAACGCCTGTGAATAATTTCCCCCGGGGGCTCTTCCCAATCTGTCCGGCAACTCCCCGGAAAACCTTTCCCACCGGGTCTGTTCCTCATTACCCAGGTCGTTTGCTATACTTAGATATTCAATCACTTGATCATTTTATCCACATCCCCGGAAGCAGGCTTTCCTGGTATGGAAAATTTGCTGTAGTTTTGCATGACCTTCTGGAATTTATTTTTCCCTTTTATCATTTTCCTCGGGTCACTTGAATTGATTGCATTTTTAGGAGGATAGTTCGGTGAAAATGGACCATTGGATGGGGCCGGCAGGCTGGGTATTTCTGATTGAAAAAATCGATGTTGACAGGCCTGGAGGCGGGGGTTCTATTTTTTCCTTTCCTGAATAAACTGGATTTAATTACCAATTTTAATTTATCATAATCAATTAACCATATCATGGCCAAGTATGTTTTTGTTACCGGCGGCGTTACCTCCTCATTGGGAAAGGGTATCATTGCAGCCTCATTAGCCAAATTGTTGCAGGCAAGGGGGCTCCGGGTAACCATCCAGAAATTTGATCCCTACATCAATGTCGACCCGGGTACGTTAAACCCTTATGAGCATGGCGAATGCTATGTGACCGAGGACGGAGCCGAAACGGATCTGGATCTGGGCCATTATGAAAGATTTCTGAGTATTTATACTTCCCAGGCAAATAATGTCACTACGGGAAGAATTTACCAGACAGTCATCAACAAGGAGCGGGAAGGGGCGTATCTGGGGAAAACCGTTCAGGTCATTCCTCACATTACGGACGAGATCAAAAGAAGGATGCTATTACTGGGCCAGAGCAACAATTACGACATCATCATTACTGAACTTGGCGGAACAGTAGGTGACATCGAATCACTGCCTTTTATTGAAGCTGTTCGCCAGTTGCAGTGGGAGATGGCAGAAGAAGACTGCGTAGTTCTTCACCTGACCCTGATTCCCTATCTGAAGGCAGCCAAGGAACTCAAGACCAAGCCGACCCAGCACAGCGTTAAATTACTGAGCCAGGAAGGAGTCCATCCCGACATCATCGTCTGCCGAACGGAAGAGCCCCTGTCACCCGAGATCCGGAAAAAAATTGCCCTTTTCTGTAATGTAAAGCAGGAAGCCGTGATAGAAGCCGCGGATGCCCCTACAATTTATGAAGTGCCCCTCACGATGATGAGAGAAAAGCTGGATTTAATCTGCCTGAAAAAACTGAACATCGCCCAGAATCATGAACCTGATCTGACGAAATGGAAGGAATTCCTGGACAAACTTAAATATCCCAAAAGCAAGGTTACCATCGGGCTTATCGGAAAATACATCGAATTGCAGGATGCCTATAAATCCATCCTGGAATCCTTTGTCCACGCCGGTGCCGTAAATGAATGCAAAGTCCAGATCGTTAACGTGCACAGTGAATTCATTACCGGGGAAAACGTCGCTGAAAAACTGGGCAACCTTGATGGCCTTCTGGTAGCTCCGGGCTTTGGTCACCGGGGCGTAGAGGGGAAGATCATCGCCGTAAAATATGCCCGGGAAAATAAACTTCCTTTTTTTGGAATCTGCCTGGGCATGCAAATGGCTGCCATCGAATTTGCCCGCAATGTACTCGGACTTAAGGATGCCCATTCCACAGAAATGAACCCCGCCACACTTACCCCAGTCATTGACCTGATGGAAGAGCAGAAAAAAATCACCACCAAAGGCGGCACCATGCGTCTGGGAGCCTATCCCTGTGTCATCAAACCGGGGACCCTCGCATTTGACATATATGGAAAGTCTGAAATCTGCGAGAGACACCGCCACCGCTGGGAGTTCAACAACAAATACCTGGCACAGTTTGAAGATGCTGGCATGATGGCGAGCGGGAAAAACCCCGAGAGCGGACTGGTCGAGATCATTGAGTTGTCAGGACATCCTTTCTTTGTCGGGGTGCAATATCACCCGGAATTGAAGAGCACAGTGGAGAACCCGGCACCGGTCTTTGTTCATTTTATCCTGGCTGCCAAAGAATTCAACGATAAAAAAAATCTGGTCAAAAGCCCTGCGCTGCAGGGAGAAATGATCTAGCATTACCTTACGGGGTGCTGCAGGGAAACCAATCTGAAAGGTCTTTTGCAGCACCCTTAAATTGTCTTACCGGCGCTTTGATCCTTTCACCGCCCGCCTGCGGTTTCCTGCCGATTGCCTCCTGCATCCTATGAGCTAAACCCCTATCTTTGCACCTCTTCAAATTAATATCAAAAAATGGGAATGGATCGTAATACAGTTATTGGGTTTGTATTGCTGGGGCTGTTGTTGTTTACTTACCTCTTTATATCCACAAAGAACAGCCAGGAACTGCAAAGGCAGAAACAGCTCATCGAGGATTCAGTGGCCAGGGTAAAAGCCCTGCAGGATGCCAATGCAAAACTTCACGATACCAGTCAGAATAAATCCAGGATCGTTGATACCACAGGTTTTAACAGGGCGCTCTCGGGATCTGAAAAACTGCTTGAGGTGGAAAATGATGTAATGAAGGTTGTATTTACCAACAAAGGCGGCCAGCCTAAAATAGTCGAGCTGAAGAAGTACAAATCCTTCGACAGCAGCCTGGTCAGGATCCTCCAGGCGGATGCCAATAACCGGATGTCATACATCATCAACACCGGCGTGAACCAATCTGCCTCCATTGCTGACCTGTATTTCAGCGAAGGCCGGATCAGGACAAACCCGGATGGAAGCCAGACCATTTCATTCAGGCTGCCCACTCCGGACGGGGAATCGCTGGAACACGAATATACCATTCGCCAGGGCAGCTACCTGCTTGACTGGAACGTCCTGGTAAATAATCAGGACAAATTGTTTACTCAGAATAACTTCAATTTCTCCTGGCATGCCGAACCGCGCAAGTCCCAAAAGAGCGTGACCTACGAAAGGCAGTTTTCCAGCGTATGCTATTCGGAGGACAACAGTTTTGATTATATCCGGACAAAGACAGAAAGGAAATTTGAAAAGCCTGTTCAATGGGTGTCCGTTGCCCAACAGTTTTTCAATATAACCCTGATTTCGAAAAATCCCTTCAGTTCCGGAGAAGTCCACCAGGTTCATGAAACGGCTGACAGTTCCAATGTGATCGCAAATGTGGATGTCAGCCTTCAGACAAAGATCGCTCCGGCTGCTTCAGCCGCATTGCCTTTTCAGCTTTATTATGGTCCAAATGATTACAATATTTTGAAAAACCAGGCCTCCGGGATGGACCGCATCGTTGACCTGGGAAGGGACTTTTATTCTTTTGTGCGACCGGTGAATGTGTACATCATCATGCCGGTGTTCAATTTCTTTAAAAAATATGTTGGCAGCTATGGACTGGTGATTATGCTTCTTACCCTGTTTATCCGCCTGCTCACCTCCCCGCTGGTTTACAGCAGCTACCTGAGTGGCGCTAAAATGAAGGCCCTCAGGCCGGAAATTGAGGCTATGAAGAAGCGGGTGGGAAATGATCAGCAGCAAGTTGGGGTGGAACAGATGAAACTTTTCCGGGAAGCCGGAGTGAACCCTCTGGGCGGCTGTATCCCGGCGCTTCTGCAGATTCCGATATTTTTCGCGTTGTATAGCTTTTTCAATTCAAATATCGCCCTGAGAGGGGAGAGTTTCCTTTGGTCAAAAGATCTGTCGGCCTATGATACTATCGCCAATTTCGGTTTCAACGTACCCTTGTACGGGGATCATATCAGCCTTTTTGCCCTGCTTGCTGTAGTGACCAGCTTCCTGATATCACTCTATGGTATGAGCATGACCCCGGACCAAAGCAATCCGGCCATGAAATACATGCCCTATATCATGCCGGTCATGCTGCTGTTTTTCTTTAACCGTCTTCCTTCTGCGCTTACCTGGTACTATACCGTTTCCAACGTCATCACGCTGATCCTGCAGTTCGTAATACAGAACTACATTATTGATCATGATAAAATTCTTGCGAAACTGCAGGAGAACCGGAGCAAACCCAAAACAAAACCGAAATGGCAGGAGAGGTTTGAACAGATGCAGGAAGCACAAAAGAAGGTGCAGGCAATGAAAAACAGGAAGTAGGGGAAGTATATGCGCTTAGACAGCGAAACGGGTGGCGGTCCGGCCCTGATATTTTGCGGCCAATGATTTTTAAACAAACTTGCCCGGTATTGCATTCGGATGAGGGCAAGACCGGGTCTAGCCAAAGTATGAAACTACTCTATATCACGATTTTTTTCTTCCTCCTGAGCTGCCTGGTGGCAGGCATTGCAATGGCACAGAAAAAGGTGGCAGAGTTAACCCTGGTATACAATTATTCGCTAACCTCTGTGGGACAAACCACCCCCACTTTCACCGCGTCAAATACCTTTTATGTCAAGGGAGCCTTGAGTTGTTCCGAGCTAAGGAGTTCCCTTTTTTCCTCCAGCACCATTTACGATGCCAACACAGGAATGGCAGTGGTTTTACGGGAGGTAAACGGTCAGAAATTGCTGATCCGTCTCAACCAGGACAACTGGGAAGACAAGAACAAGCAATACCAGGGGCTTGCTTTCAGGAAATTGCCCGAGACAAAAGTCATTGCGGGTTATAAATGTGAAAAGGCGACGGCCACTACAAAAGACGGCTTTACCATTACGGTTTATTATACCCGGGAAATTGTTACCAGCAACAAAGACTACGATCCCCAGTTCAAAAACCTGGACGGACTGCCGATGGAGTATGAGCTGACCAACGGGCAGCTCACTATAAAAAACAGCATGGTCTCCATCAACCTCAACCCTGTTCCGGCATCCCGGTTTGACATCCCGAAAAGCGGATACCGCGAGCTGACCTATGACGAGAGTAAAAAGCTCAATGCAGGCAACTAATCCATAAAAATGTAGGGGAAATTATCCCGGAAGCCGGGGACCTGGGTCGGTCTACTTGTTCATTTTGATCTTCACACCAACCAATTGCAGGCTGCTGTTGCAAGGACCTGTTCCGTAAGTGGAAACATTTACCTTGTAGTGATAAGGCATGATGTAAATACTGTTTCCTTTCTGAAAAGAAATCATGGTATTGACAGAGATTGTCTTATCCGTAATCTTTTCGTGGCCGAAGAAATTGCTGTTGCTGTAGGAATATCCGTTTTTGAGGGTAAATCCGGTGGAACTGATAGGGGTAAAGTCGTTCTTGAAGGCTCCCGAGTTCTTCTTGTCACCGCCCCCGCCCTTGCTTGCAAACGCCAAGACGCCGATGCCCGTAAGCAGTAGACAGATACCTGTATGGCGAATCAACTTTTTCACTCGGGTGTTAGTTATTGATTTAATACGAACAAAGATAATAATAAATTTTGGGTATTATTTAACCATCTATCATTTATTTTGCTCTTTTTTAACGATTCCGTGCAGTTCAGGGATAAAAGCATCATTTACAGTTTAGTACCCATCTAAACTACGGCAATCATACAATAATGGTTGTCGGTGAATTAAAATTTGCCGGGAATCGCTAATGAGTTAATTTAGGAGAACCTTCAGATACATGAAAGAAAATCCATACCACCCCGAGCAGGACGACCTAAAAGAATTGTTGAAGCAGTATCAGAATCTAAGGACGGGCCGGAGTCATTCCTTTCTTGATGAAGAATCTTTCGAAAAAATCATTGACTATTTTGACGACAGGGAAGAAATTCCGCAGGCTACCGAGGCAGTCGAGCTGGCCATCGAACAATACCCCTATTCTTCCGTGCTGCTCATCCGCAAAGCAGACCTGCTGATTGCGTCCAGGCGCTATCACGAGGCCATGACCATCCTGGAACAGGCAGAGGTCCTGGACAGCACCGATATCAACCTGTATATCCTGAAAACGGACGTCTTCCTGGCGCTTGACCAGCAGGAAAAGGCTGTGGCGGTGCTGCGGGAGGCCCTTCAGCATTTTGAAGGAGCCGAGCAGATCGAGTTGTTGTTTGAACTGGCCGACGTTTACGATGATCATGAGGAGTTTGACAAGATTTTTGACTGTCTGAAGCTCATTCTGGAGCAGGATTCTGCCAATGAAGAGGCACTGTATAAAATCTGCTTCTGGACAGATTTTACAGGTCGTAACGAAGAAAGCATCCGGCTGCACCAGAAGATCATCGAGGAAAATCCCTATAGCGAGCTTGCCTGGTTCAACCTGGCAGCTGCCTACCAGGGCCTCAAATTGTATGAGAAGGCAATCGACGCCTACAAATACTCTATAGCCATTGACGAAAAGTTCGACTATGCCTACCGCAATATGGGGGATGCCTTTATCCGTCTGAGAAAATTCCGGGATGCGATCGAATCCCTGGAAAAAGTGCTGGAGCTTTCCAAACCCGAAGATGTCATTTATGAGGCCATAGGTCATTGCTATGACAAATTGACCAACTATGCCCAGGCGCGATTTTATTACCGCAAGGCCTCTCACCTGAACCAGGAGGACAGCAAGCTTTACTATAAAATCGCATGCACCTACTTGAATGAGGGACAATGGTCAAATGCCGTCAAGCAACTCGAGACGGCATTACGCATACACCCCAGGCAACCGGAATACAATCTGGCCATGGGTGAGTGCAAAATGCAAACCGGCGAATACAAGGAAGCCATTCAGCATTTTTCCAATGTAGTTCGCATGCGACCGCGAAACATATCCAGCTGGGAAGCCCTGATACGCTGCCTCTACAATGCCGGCTTTTATAAAGAAGCACTGGAGCAGGTCCAGGCGGCCATCCGGATTACAGGCGGCAAACCCCTGTTTATATTCTATCTGAGCGCTGTATATTTTGCCATGGGGAAATCCAAGGAAGGATTACTGCAGCTTGAAAAAGCAATGGCAAAGGCACCAAAAATGCTCAAGAAACTGGTAGAACTCAACCCTGTTATTCTCCAGTTCCAGCCGGTGGTGGATGTCATCGCGAGGCACAAGAAGAACAAATCCTTTTAACATAGGTTTACCATTTTTTGCCGCAACACAAAATCGGGAGACAAAATTTCATATCTTTTAGTTTCCTATTTTTGCGCCTCAACCGTATTTCATAAGAAATCTCTACCAGGATGAATTTTAAACTGACGCAGATCCCCGAAAGGGACAGGAAGCCCCGGCATAAAGGAATTACGATGGTTATGGATAAAGGGCTCAGCATTGATGAAACGAAAAATTTTTTGAGTGTCTCACATCCTCATGTCGATGTTGCCAAACTGGGTTTCGGAACATCTTTTGTGACTCCAAACCTCAGGGAAAAAATTGAAGTCTACCGTTCCTACGACATCCCGGTTTATTTTGGGGGTACCCTTTTTGAAGCTTTCCTGGTCCGCAACCAGTTTAACGATTATGTAGCGGTTTGCCGGGATTTCGGGATTACCTATATGGAAGTAAGTGACGGATCCATCACCATTCCCCACGCGGAAAAATGCGGATATATTGAAAAGCTGACCAAATACGGTGTTGTGCTCAGCGAAGTGGGGAGCAAGGACGCAGAGCATATTATTCCTCCCTATAAATGGATAGAGCTTATGCGGGCCGAGCTGAACGCCGGGGCGACCTATGTAATTGCAGAAGCCAGGGAGGCCGGCAATGTGGGCATCTACCGCGGCACGGGTGAAGTCCGCGAAGGTCTGGTACAGGAAATCCTCACGCAGATTCCGGAAGAAAAAATCTTGTGGGAGGCCCCGCAGAAGGCACAACAGCTTTATTTTATTGAACTGATCGGATGCAACGTAAACCTTGGAAATATTGCCCCCAATGAAATGATAGCGCTGGAAGCCATGCGCATCGGGCTGCGGGGGGATACCTTCCACCTCTTCCTGGATAAAGAAGTGGCCAAATGAGAAGGTTTGGCCTGATAGGACATCCGCTTACACACTCGTTTTCCAGAAAATATTTTACTGAAAAATTTCAACGGGAAGGAAGAACAGATTGCGTCTATGAGAATTTTCCCATCCCTTCCCTGGATGAACTCGATAAGATCATTGCCGCCCACCCGGATCTGGAAGGAATCAATGTGACTATCCCTTATAAGAAGTCGGTCATACCATACCTGGACAGCCTGGCCGAATCACTCCCGGTAGCCGCCTGCAATTGCATCAGGATCTCCCACGGGATAAAGGTCGGATACAATACCGATATCGTCGGGTTTGAAAAATCGCTCGTCAAGGGTCTCATGCCCTGGCACCGGAAGGCACTCATCCTCGGTAACGGGGGTGCCACGGAGGCAGTCCGTTATGTTCTTGAAAAGCTGGGAATCGGATACCTGGTGGTCAGCAGGCAGCTGCATGCAGGGTCTTCTCTTGTCTACTCGCAACTGACAGAGGGACTGGTCGGGGATTATCTGCTTATTGTCAACACGACCCCTCTTGGCATGTATCCCTCGGTCGATGAATCTCCGCCCATTCCATACGAAGCCATCGGTTCGAAGCACTATCTCTTTGACCTGGTCTACAATCCGGAAAAAACTGTTTTTCTCATGCAGGGTGAGCGTCGCGGGGCGACCACTCGCAACGGAGCCGAGATGCTTGAGCTTCAGGCGGAGGAGAGCTGGAGGATATGGAACAGCTAGACAGTCAAAATCTTCCTGACTTCGTCGGGGACAGATGTGATTTTCTTGGAGGAATAGTTGTAGCAGATCATACCGGTCCTTGCGGCTACCACCAGAACGGATTTTTCTCCGACCTGCTTTTCCAGCCGGTAATAAATGACAAACCCGACCTTTGAAAAATCAGCGGCGGCCACTGCGGCCTTGATCTGGTCACCGTAAAACAGCTCACTGCGGAACTCAATGGATACATCGCTCATGATCAGCCCCAATCCCCCCATGTTGAGTTCGTCCAACCCCAAATTTTTCAGGTACTGAACCCTCGCCTCATGGATGATCGACAAAATATTGTCATTTCCCACATGCCCGCCGTAATTCAGGTCGGTGATGCGGACAGGGATGACGGTTGCAAATGAAAAATGATCGGGCAGTTCAATTTTTAACCTGTTCATCGTTTCAACTTTTTGGTTCAGCCGGACTGTATGGTCGCCCGAAGGCAATCTCTTCAGGAGGCCATGTACATCTGTAGAAATTCGATCAGTTTTGAAGCCGCCTTTTTCCTGTGGCTGAACTGGTTCTTTTCTTTAAGGGTCATTTCGGCAAAGGTCCTCGTGCTTCCCTTGGGGACAAAGACCGGGTCATACCCAAATCCGCCTTTACCCCTGCGTCCACTCAGGATGCTGCCTTCACAGATTCCTTCGAACAAGAACTCTTTCCCGCCCAGTACAAGGGAGATGATGGTCCTGAACCGGGCATTCCGGTTACTGTGGTCACCAAGCCTCGACAGCAACTTGTCAATGTTCTGATCGAAGGTGGATGGCTCCCCCGCATATCGGGCACTTTTCACTCCTGGCTCACCGGCAAGGGCCTCCACTTCAAGACCCGTATCCTCGCTAAAGCAGTCCATGCCTGTCATGTCAAAAATGATCCTGGATTTTCCACTTGCATTGTCCTGAAGGGTGTCGTAGGGTTCCGGTATATTCACAAAAATATTTGCCTGACGCAGACTGATCACTTCAAGGGATGGACCAAGGGCCGCCTGAATTTCCTCCACCTTATGCGGATTGTTGGTCGCAAATAGAATTTTCATCGCAGGTAGATTAAGCTGACCGGGAGCCTATCCGAAAAAATACCCATGTCTGCCTCAGGATGCAAATGTTATGATTTTCCGTCAATCAGCCATCCGGACAATCCAGAGGGGAAATATGGTTTAATCCTGATTTTTACTCTAAAGGCCCGGGGGTCCTACACATCAAACAATATTCGCAGGCATGCCCATAATTTGGTCTTGAGCATTTTTCCTTCCTCCGTGTCCTGGTTAAGTTCATTCAGGCCCGGGGCACAAAGGAAGCGGCGGTTGTCAAATTCCTGAATTTTAAATGGGGGTATCAGGAAAGGAAGTTTGATCGCTGTCGGCTCAAGTCCAAAAAGAAGAACGGTCCGGGGAGCAAGTTCTCTGGATATTACTTCCATGGTCACCGGGCAGGTCACAAGGTTAACGATGGCCACGTCGCCGAGGTTCATTTTACAGGCTTCCAGGATCCGGGTCAGGAAACTCAGGTGACGATCCTCCAGGAAAGAGGCTTCCCTGGATTCAACGATTAGGATCACTTTTTTTGCATTGTTGCCGAGATACCGCAGAACCTGTTTTGGCTCAGAAACTTCCGGTGGAAGCGCAGCATCCTTAGGCAATTTTTCCCGGTCTCCCAATACAAGGGAATTTCTGTACAAGCTTGTTATTACGGAAGCCGGAAGCCTGACTTTATCTAAACTCATGATGATAACGGCAATTTGAAAAAATTTTGACCAAATCCGGAAAGACCAATGCCGGAAAATGGTCCCGACCCTGATTTGCATTCCTGCAGCCTGCCCGGAACTAACAATTGTTAGTATATTTGTTCCCGGTTTTGACCGGCGCAGGAATCTTTGTTTATTTGCAGCACAAAAATAGAGTATTATGATCGATGCCATGGAGATCAGGGTAACTAAAACGTCAAAGAGCAAATTGCCGGAAATGGATTTCAGCAATCTCCCTTTTGGAAAGCATTTTACCGACCACATGCTGGTAGCTGAATTTGAGAAAGGAGAATGGAAAAATGTGGAGATCAAGCCTTATCAGCCGCTGACCCTGGAACCTTCACTCGCTGTTTTTCACTATGGACAGGCCATTTTTGAAGGTATCAAAGCATACCGCAACCGCGAGGGTGAGGCCTTTATTTTCAGGCCTTACGACAATTTCAGAAGGTTCAATGCTTCCGCTGACCGTATGCAAATGCCTGCTGTGCCGGAGGAGATTTTTATTGAAGGCATGCGCCGCCTGATTGCCGTCGACAGAAACTGGATTCCGGCACGGGAAGATTTTTCCTTATATATCAGGCCGTTTATGATTTCCACCGATGCCGCCATCGGGGTGAGACCATCGGAAAAGTATACTTTTTTCATCCTGCTAAGTCCTACCGGGCCATACTATGCCGCCCCCATGAAAATCTATGTGGAAGAAAAGTATACCCGGGCTGCGCCTGGAGGCGTGGGGTTTGCCAAAAATGCGGGTAATTACGGAGCCAGTTTGAAGGCAGCCGCAGACGCCCGGCAGATGGGCTATGACCAGGTCCTTTGGACCGACGCTTTTGAGCACAAATGGCTCCAGGAAGTCGGGACCATGAACGTTTTTTTTGTCTTTGGCAACAAAGCGGTGACACCATCCCTGGAGGAGGGAACAATCCTGGAGGGAGTTACCCGGGACAGCGCCATTACGGTGATGAAGGAAATGGGTTTGTCGGTGGAGGAAAGAAGAGTCAGTATTGACGAACTGATTGAGGCTTACCGGAAAAGAGAACTCACCGAACTTTTCGGGACCGGAACCGCCGCCACTATTTCCTCCATCAGGGAACTCAGGTACAAGGATGAAGTCCTTCGCTTTGACACGGAGAAATGGAAGATAGCTCCGGAACTCAAAAGGATCCTGGGTGATATCCGCGAGGGCAGGAGGGAAGACAGGTATGGATGGATGGTAAAAGTATAGCCTCCAGATGGCTGTGCGGTCCGGATTCTGGTTTTCCGTTAAATTTATTTGGTTTTTAGGGCGGGTGATTTTACCTTTGCCGTCCCAAAATAAACAGGTTTAGAATGCCTACCATACAACAATTAGTCAGAAAAGGAAGAGAAATCATCAGGGCAAAGAGCAAGTCCAGGGCTTTGGATGCTTGTCCTCAGCGCCGCGGAGTATGTACACGCGTATATACCACCACACCCAAAAAACCCAACTCCGCCCTGCGGAAGGTAGCCAAAGTCCGTTTGACAAACAAGGTGGAGGTGATTGCCTATATTCCCGGTGAAGGGCATAACCTGCAGGAGCACTCTATCGTCCTGATTCGCGGAGGCCGTGTAAAAGACCTGCCGGGAGTACGTTACCACATCGTCCGGGGCAGCCTGGATACGGCGGGGGTAAAGGACAGGAAAAAGAGCCGTTCCAAGTACGGAACCAAAAAAGAAAAGGGCGGCAATAAACAAGCAGCAAAAAAATAATTATAAAACCGTAATTCCATCAAACAATGAGGAAAACGCAGGCCAAAAAATTACCTCTGGCACCGGACGCTAGATACAACGACAAACTGGTAACCCGTTTTGTCAACAACCTGATGTGGCAGGGTAAGAAGAATACTGCCTTCGACATTTTTTATAATGCCATCGAAAGAGTTGCCAAACAAACCAACGAGAATGGATATGAGATTTGGAAAAAAGCGCTGAGCAACGTAACGCCAGCCGTTGAAGTGCGCAGCCGCCGTATCGGAGGGGCTACTTTCCAGATTCCCGCAGAAGTAAGGGCTGACAGAAAGATTTCCCTCAGTATGAAATGGCTGATCCGCTACAGCCGGGAAAGAAACGGCAGAAGCATGGCAGAAAAGCTGGCAAATGAAATAGTAGCAGCAAGCAAAGGGGAAGGCGGCGCTTTCAAAAAGAAAGAAGACACCCACAGGATGGCTGAAGCAAACAAGGCTTTTGCCCACTTCAGGATATAAATAAAATTTCTTTTATCATATGCTTAAATCCCCGTTAATTTCCCGGGGATTTTTCTTTTGCTGACGAGCGCCCGCAAATAAATAAATAATCAGGAGCCTTGATTATCCTTTATCCGCACGGTCTGAAGGAGAAGACAGCCAGGTCTACCGCTCTGACCTTTTGCCTGAAGGTAGCCTTCCGCGAAGTGGCAGAGAGTCCGTTTGATATTTTCCACATGGCTTTTTGCATCAATAATTTATGTACCTTTGCACACTTAATTTACAGGAGCAGGTTTCCAATGTGTAATTAGTTTCAGATCAACAACTTGGATAAATCGTCACCCCTTAAGCGGGGCATTCGACAGGTCCTTCCCGGGCCAGGTCTGCGGATTTAATCAAAAAACAAACTTTTTAACATATAACAATGGCAGATTTACGATTTCAGAGAAACTTTGGTATTGCGGCACATATTGATGCAGGCAAGACTACCACAACAGAAAGAATTCTTTATTACACGGGTGTATCCCACAAGATTGGAGAAGTGCACGATGGTGCTGCGACCATGGACTGGATGGAGCAGGAGAAAGAGCGTGGTATCACCATTACATCTGCGGCTACGACCTGTTTCTGGAATTTTCCTACCACTCAGGGTCAGAAAAATCCGAACACCAAGCAATATAAATTCAACATCATTGACACTCCGGGCCACGTGGATTTTACCGTAGAGGTAGAACGTTCACTCAGGGTACTGGATGGCCTGCTGGCTCTGTTTTGCGCGGTTTCCGGAGTTGAGCCCCAGTCTGAAACCGTCTGGCGTCAGGCCAACCGCTACAAAGTTCCCCGCATCGGTTTTGTCAACAAAATGGACCGTGCGGGCGCTGATTTTCTCAACGTGGTCAAACAGGTGAAGGAAATGCTGGGTGCCAAGGCAGTGCCCCTTCAGCTGCCCATCGGGGCGGAGGACAGTTTTAAGGGCGTGGTAGACCTTATCCAGATGAAAGGAATTATCTGGGAGGAAGAAACAAAGGGGATGACCTACAAGGAAGTGCCCATTCCGGAAGATATGATGGAGGAAGTCAAGGAATGGAGACAACACCTGATTGAGGCTGTGGCCGAATATGATGACAAATTGCTCGAGAAATTCTTTGACGATCCGAATACCATCACCGAGGAAGAAGTTCATGAAGCGATCCGGAAGGCTACGATCGATCTTTCCATTATTCCCATGATGTGCGGTTCATCCTTTAAGAACAAGGGTGTTCAAACAGCCCTGGATGCCATTGTAAGGTATTTGCCCAGTCCGCTGGATATCGAAGCCATCAAAGGGACGGATCCCCACACCGGGGCCGAGATTGTCCGTAAACCGGATGCAAAGGAGCCCTTTGCGGCACTTGCCTTCAAAATTATGACCGACCCGTTTGTAGGAAGGCTGGCGTTTTTCCGCGCCTACAGCGGCCACCTGGATTCCGGCTCCTATGTGCTGAATACCCGCACCGGGAAAAATGAGCGTATTTCAAGAATCATGCAGATGCATGCCAACAAGCAAAACCCGATCGAGTTTATCGAAGCGGGCGATATCGGTGCTGCAGTTGGGTTTAAAGATATCAAGACAGGGGACACCCTTTGCAATCAAGACCACCCGATCGTCCTGGAAAGCATGACTTTCCCAGAGCCGGTTATTTCCATTGCCATCGAACCCAAAACCCAGGCCGATGTGGATAAAATGGGCATGGCCATCGCCAAGCTCGTCGAAGAAGATCCTACGCTGCGGGTTAAGACCGACGAGGAAACAGGCCAGACCATCCTGAGCGGGATGGGTGAACTGCACCTGGAAATCATCGTCGACCGTATGAAGAGAGAATTTAAAGTGGAAATCAACCAGGGGGCACCCCAGGTTGCCTACAAAGAGGCTTTCCTGAACACGGTTGAACACCGGGAGGTCCTCAAGAAACAAACCGGGGGCCGCGGTAAATTCGCTGACATCATTTTCGAACTCGGACCTGCTGATGCAGAATTCCTGAAGGAAGGCAAAGGACATTACCAGTTTGTGAACGACATCTTTGGGGGGTCTATCCCCAGGGAATTCGTTCCTGCCATCCAGAAAGGCTTTGAAAGCTCCATGAGTACCGGCGTCCTGGCAAGCTATCCCGTGGAAAACATGAAAATCCGGGTATTTGACGGTAGTTTCCACGCCGTTGACTCTGATTCCATGTCTTTTGAATTGTGTGCCAAGCAGGGGTTCAGGGAAGCGGCGCGCAAGGCCAAACCCGTATTGCTGGAACCCATCATGAAAGTGGAGGTGATCACCCCGGATCAGTATATGGGTGACGTAACGGGCGATCTCAACCGTCGTCGCGGGATGCTTGAAGGCATGGACAGCAAAGCCAATGCCCAAGTGATCCGCGCAAAGGTTCCGCTGAGTGAAATGTTCGGTTACGTAACCCAGTTACGTTCACTGAGCTCAGGACGTGCAACATCCACCATGGAATTTTCCCACTATTCCCCGGCACCCAACAATATTGCTGAAGAAGTGATTGCCAAGGTTAAGGGGAAAGTGAGCGCCTAAATCGCCAATATCATTTACTTCATAAAGCCCTGCGCCAGCCGCAGGGCTTTTTCTTTTATCTATCCGGAAGGCTAAACAGATGAGACGGCGGTCGGTTAAATTCTTTATATTTAGGAGGTTCCCAATACCGGATTTCATGAGCAGGTCGGCCATCTTATCCTTACTCACCGTGTTCATTTTCACCACCTCGGCAAGCAGCCTATATGCGCAGCATTATGTGGCTGAACAGCCTCAGAGGCCCCATGCGACGACCACCAAACCGCAGTCAACCCGGCAGGGGTATGTATGGGTGGAGGAAGACTGGAAATGGGCCCACGGAAAATATATCTGGGCGGGGGACCGCTGGACTGTTCCCCCGTATCAAGGGGCCGGCTGGTCCCAGGGCCACTGGAAAAAGAACGAGCACGGCTGGTATTGGGTCCAGGGACACTGGATTAAAAATTACTGACCTCCCTGCTCCCGGGCGTATGCCAGCCCAATTCTCCGCAAGACGGTTTTTGTTAACAGTTCTGATTATTCGGGCCATAATCTCTAAATTCCGCGTTCAAAATTGACTGCTATGGCCTTATTGAAAAAGAAATTCGCTTGTGTAATCCCTGCGGTTCTCCTGATTGCATCCGGTACTTCCGGATTTTCCCAAGCTGAGCAAAGAATTATTTGGAATAAATCCGGGAAATCCTATTATCACATTAAAAATGAGGCCCTGATTGAAGTATCCCTCCCCGGCCTAAAGGAGAACACCCTGGTGCCCCGTGACAGGCTCATTCCCTCAGGAAAGACCGAACCCTTGAAGATAGATGGCTACGCTTTTTCCCCGGATAACCAGTCCGTGCTGATTTTCACCAATACACGGAGGGTGTGGCGCTACAATACCCGGGGCGATTTCTGGATATACCGAGTTGGCGACGGATCGCTCACGCAGCTCGGCAAGTCCCTGCCCGGATCATCCCTCATGTTTGCTAAAATTTCTCCAGACGGGAAAAATGCGGCCTATGTTTCCGGCCACAATATTTATGTCGAAGACCTGCTGGGCCACGAGATCCGCCAGCTCACTTTGGACGGTACCCGAAAACTGATTAACGGTACGTTCGACTGGGTATACGAAGAGGAATTTTTCTGCAGGGACGGGTTCCGCTGGAGTCCGGACAGCAAACGGATTGCCTTCTGGCAAATCGATGCCAAGGAAACAAGGGACTACCTGATGATCAACAACACCGACTCCACCTATCCATTTGTCAAGCCGGTCGAATACCCTGTGGCGGGGGAAGCCCCCTCCCCCTATCGGATAGGGGTGGTTAATGTGGAGAATGCGCAAATCACGTGGATGGATATCCCGACGGATCCAGTATGGAGAAGCTACGTGCCCAGGATGGAATGGGCCAACAACAACGACGAGCTGATCATCCAGCACCTGAACCGGAAGCAGAACAGCAGTGACCTGATGTTGTGCAATGTCTCATCGGGCAGTTCTCGGACCATCTTCCAGGAACATGACTCTGCCTGGATCGATATTCTGGCCCTCTGGGACGAGGAATACCAGGTCGGAGGATGGGACTGGCTGAACGAGGGAAAGGAATTCCTCTGGGCCAGTGAGAAGGACGGATGGCGCCATCTTTACCGGATAAGCAGGGATGGAAAGAAAGAAGTCCTGGTGACCAGGGGAAAATTCGATGTGATGCAAATAATGCGGATTGACGAAAAAAACAATTATGTATATTTTATAGCTTCCCCCGACAATGCGACCCAGGCCTACCTTTACCGGACCCGCCTGGACGGAAAGCAAAAAGAGGAGCGGATATCACCTGCTAACCAGGCGGGAACCCATTCTTATAAGATCTCACCGGATGCACAATATGCCTGGCATTCATTTTCAAACTATTATACAGAACCCACTTCAGAATGGATCAGCCTCCCTGATCACCGGGGATTGCAGAACGAAAACAAGGTCAATGAGGCGCTGGCCGCTTCTGCGGCCGGGAAAACCCGAATGGAATTTTTTAAGGTAAAGACCAGCGAAGGGGTGGAAATGGATGCCTGGATGGTCAGGCCGAAACATTTTGATTCCACCAGAAAGTATCCCGTTCTGTTCTATGTATACACTGAACCCTGGGGTCAGAATGTGAAAGATGAGTTTGGCGTTGGCATGGATTTCCTTTATCAGGGAGACCTCTCAGAGGATGGATATATTTATATTTCGATCGATAACCGGGGGACACCGATACCCAAGGGAAGGGCATGGAGAAAGATTATCTACCGCAAGATCGGGCTGATTAATATCCGGGACCAGGCCCTGGCGGCCAGGGAGATTCTGAAATGGCCTTTTGTGGATACCAGCAGGATCGCTGTCTGGGGGTGGAGTGGGGGCGGCTCTGCCACCCTTAACCTGATGTTCCAATACCCTGAAATATATAAGACCGGGATCGCTATCGCGGCCGTGGGCAACCAGCTCACCTACGACAATATTTACCAGGAGCGCTATATGGGATTGCCTGAGGAAAACCGCCAGGATTTCGTTAACGGGTCGCCTATAACCTATGCCCGGAACCTGCGGGGTAACCTGCTTTATATCCATGGGACGGGGGACGACAACGTCCACTACAGCAATGCAGAAATGCTGCTCAACGAGCTGATCAGGTACAACAAGCAGTTCCAGTTTATGGCTTATCCCAACCGGACTCACGGAATTTACGAAGGGGATGGAACACGGGAACATTTGTCGACTTTGTACACCGAGTACCTCAAGGCCCATTGTCCAGGAGGAGGAAGATGACAAAACTTGCAAAAAAAGCTGTTAAAACTTTGACCGTTTAAAACTTTGTCCCTACCTTTGCATCCCATTCGAAAAATGGGATTTGGATTATGTCTCAGCGAATAAGAATCAAATTACAGTCATACGATCACAATCTGGTGGACAAATCCGCAGAAAAGATCGTCAAAACGGTACGCAGCACCGGGGCGGTAGTTACTGGCCCGATTCCTTTACCTACCCGGAAAAAGATTTTTACGGTTTTGCGTTCACCGCACGTAAACAAAAAAGCGCGTGAGCAGTTCCAGCTGCATACGCACAAGCGCTTGCTGGACATATACACATCGACTTCGAGGACCGTGGATGCGCTGTCCAAGCTCGATCTACCTTCGTGGGTTGATGTGGAAATCAAGGCCTGATCTGCCGGTTTGCCAGGGGCGGATCCGGATAAACAGTTCTTTATACTTCCATCTGCAAACTTCCGCGTGAAACCGGGATAAAGCAGCGCTGGATAGAAACATTTAAGATATCTCTCAATCTTTCTGAAAAGAGGAATGCGAGGGTACATATGAACAAACCGTTCAGGGTTTGTTTACTGCCGGTACTTCTGTTGCCCGCAGCCTTTAAGAAAAGGCGGGGGTGACGCCCAGAAAAGGTCGGCTGCAAACGAGGGGATTGAAATCATGACCGCTGCCGCAATGCCAATTCGGTATGTCTGTTGGTTGTCCTTTTACCCTGGATATAAAAGTGTAAAACAATGAAAGGAATTATTGGTAAAAAAATTGGGATGACCAGCGTATTCACCCCCGATGGCAAGCAGATTGCTTGTACCATCATTGAAGCCGGCCCTTGTGTGGTCACTCAGGTCAAAACAAAGGAGTCGGACGGATACAGCTCACTCCAACTGGCATTTGGCGACAAGAATGAAAAACATTCCATCAGCTCCGAAAAAAATCATTTCGCCAAATCCAATACTTCACCCAAAAGATTTGTAAAAGAGTTTCGCGATTTTTCCATTGAAAAAAATCTTGGAGAAGCCGTTACCGTTGAGATTTTTGCCGAGGGCGATAATGTGGATGTGGTAGGAACCTCAAAGGGAAAGGGTTTTCAGGGCGTGGTTAAACGTCATGGATTCAGCGGTGTGGGAGATGCCACCCATGGTCAGCATGACCGAAGCCGTGCACCGGGCTCCCTGGGTAACTCCTCCGATGCTTCCCGTGTTATGAAAGGGGTACGCATGGCAGGGCGTATGGGTGGTGACCGCGTTAAACTCAAAAGCCTCAAAGTGGTGAAGATTTTTCCAGATAAAAACTATCTTCTGCTGAGCGGTTCAGTTCCCGGTCATAACGGTTCTATTGTTTTTGTTCAGAAATAACTTTTAATTCAGCTACGATGCAAATAGATGTTTTAAATATAAAAGGAAAAAAGACCGGCAGGTCCGTATCGTTACCCGATGAAGTATTTGGCATTGAGCCAAATGACCACGTCATTTACCTGGCGGTAAAACAGTACCTGGCCGCTCAAAGGCAGGGGACGCATAAGGTAAAGACACGCCTGGAAGTGAAGGGTTCTTCCAAAAAGCTTCACAAGCAGAAGGGAACCGGTGGTTCGCGAAAGGGAAATATCCGCAACCCCCTTTACAAGGGTGGCGGGACGATCTTTGGCCCCAAGCCCCGTGATTATGACTTCAAACTGAACCGTAAGGTGAAGGACCTGGCAAAGATGTCCGCACTGGCCCACAAGGCAAAGGCCAATGCCATTGTTGTGGTTGAGGACATCCGGCTCGAGGCTCCCAAGACAAAGCAGGTGACCGGGATGCTCAAGGACCTGAAGGTGGATGACAAGAAAGCCCTTTTTGTGTTGCCTGAATATAACGACAACCTGTACCTGAGCATGCGTAATGTTCCTTCAGTGGATGCCGTACTGCTCGCTGACATCAATACCTATGACCTGATGAATGCCGATGTGCTGGTGCTGTCAGAAACGGCAGCAAAGGTATTCTCCGAAGAGGAGCAGCCGGTGCAGGCTTAAGGGTGAACAATTGTGAATTATTCAAACCAATAAAAGATGAAACTCTCTGAAGTTTTGATAAAACCGATCTTGACAGAAAAGGCAAATGCCCAGCAGGAAAAGCTGCGCAGGTATGCCTTCCGTGTAAATCGGAAAGCCAACAAACTGGAGATTAAAAAAGCAGTGGAAAGTTTTTACGGGATCACTGTCGTAGATGTGAATACGACTGTTGTTCCGGGAAAGGCGAAGGTTCGTTCCACCAAGGCCGGCATGGTCTCAGGACGCAAACCCTCCTATAAAAAAGCGCTGGTTACCGTTGCAGAAGGAGAGACCATTGACCTGTACGCAAACATCTAACCGGGATCCCGGCAACGGGAAAAAAGAATGGCTGGCAAAGCCGCGAATTTGCAAAATAATTTTTTAAATATTCGGAAAAGGATTTTTAAACATGGCACTGAAAAAATACAAACCCATTACCGCGGGAACCAGATGGAGAATCGGTAATGCATATGCTGAGTTAACCACCGACACCCCGGAGAAAAGCCTTCTGGAGAAAGAAAAGGCAACCGGCGGCCGGAATGTCCAGGGCAGAAGGGCGATGCGCTATATGGGTGGCGGCCATAAGAAAATGTACCGCGTGATCGATTTCAGGAGGAACAAAAAGAACATCCCGGCCACTGTGGTTTCGATCGAGTACGATCCTAACCGTACGGCCTTTATCGCCCTGCTGAACTACAAGGACGGGGAAAAAAGGTATATCCTGGCTCCCCAGGGTCTGCAGGTCGGCGCACCGGTCCTGGCAGGTGATGATGTAGCCCCTGAAGTAGGCAACGCTCTTCAGCTGAAGAACATCCCCCTGGGTACCAACATTCACAATATTGAGATGCAGCCCGGTCAGGGAGGCAAACTGGTTCGCAGCGCCGGAGCTTCAGCCCAGCTGACCAACAAGGAGGACAGGTATGCCGTGCTGAAAATGCCTTCCGGTGAGCTGAGAAAGATACTGATCAACTGTTATGCCACCGTCGGCGTGGTATCCAACAGTGACCACAGCCTGCAGAGCATGGGTAAGGCCGGCCGCAACCGATGGAGAGGCATCCGCCCCCGCAACCGCGGCGTAGCCATGAACCCGGTAGATCACCCGATGGGTGGAGGGGAAGGCAAGGCTTCCGGTGGTCAGCCCCGTTCCAGGAATGGACAGTATTCAAGAGGTCTGAAGACCAGGCAGAAAGGCAAAGGCAGCGACCAGCTGATCATTCAGCGGAAAAACGGAAAGAAGATAGCTCAATAAATAACCGGAATAGCGATGCGGGAATGCTCAAATGATTGTCGCAGGTGAAATAAAAATATTTTGAACAGATAGTTTGGCAACGATTTAATAAATCAAATTATCACATTTTCAAATCTATATGGGTCGTTCAATTAAAAAAGGTCCTTACGTAGACACAAAACTGGAAAAAAAAGTGACCGGGATCAACGAAGGCAAAGCCAAAAAGGCGGTCATCAAAACCTGGAGCCGTCGTTCTACCATCACGCCTGATTTTGTGGGGCATACGCTTGCCGTACATAACGGAAACAAGTTTATCCCGGTATATGTAACAGAGTTTATGGTAGGTCACAAATTGGGTGAATTTGCCCCTACCCGGAATTTCAAAGGGCATTCGAGCAAAAAAATTGTTGAATAAACATGGTTTTCCATTTCCGGATTTGATCTCCGGATTCGTTTCGGCAGCCAGACGGCAGATCATGAAACGGCAAGTGGTAAACTGTAAACTGAAATAATAGACATGGAAGCAGTAGCTAAATTGAGAAATTATCCGACATCGCCGCGCAAAATGCGCCTGCTGGCCGATGAAATTCGAGGTTTGCATGTAGAGCAGGCACTGGCGCTGCTGGAGCATCATCCCCAGCATTCTTCCACGCCGCTACACAAACTGCTGTGGTCTGCCGTAAAGAACTGGGAACAGAAAAATGAAGGGAAGAGTGCGGCCGATGCAGGTCTTGTGGTAAAAACCATATTTGTGGATGGCGGAAGGATTCTGAAGCGCATGCGCCCGGCTCCGCAGGGTCGTGGTTACCGCGTACGCAAACGCTCCAACCATGTAACCATAATCGTGGACAATTCCCAGACTGCCTGATCGGGATGGGACGCTTAAGCTCTTATAAGAAAAATAAAAATTAAAAAACCTTCTAAGTCTTTCACTGACCGGTGAAAAAATTTGGGAGCGATAAAACAAAAATATGGGTCAGAAAACAAATCCTATTGGTGCAAGGTTAGGTATCATCCGCGGTTGGGAGTCCAACTGGTATGGCGGTAAAAAAGACTATTCTGCCAAGCTGATCGAAGACAACAAGATCAGGACCTACCTGAACGCCCGCATCAACAAAGGTGGCATCGCCAAGATCGTTATCGAGCGTACGCTGAACAAATTGATCGTCACGATCCACACTTCCAAACCTGGTATCATCATCGGTAAAGGCGGTGGCGAAGTGGACCGCATCAAGGAAGAGTTGAAGAAGCTTACCGGAAAGGATGATGTACAGATCAATATCCTGGAGATCCGTCGCCCGGAGCTGGATGCCAATATCGTGGCTGACACCATCGCCAGGCAGATCGAGAACCGCATCAACTATAAGCGTGCCATCAAGATGGCCATTGCTTCCGCCCTGCGCATGGGTGCCGAAGGCATCAAGGTGAAGGTTTCCGGAAGGCTGGGTGGTGCAGAAATTGCCCGTACCGAGGAGATCAAGCAGGGTAGGACACCGCTGCATACGCTCCGGATGGATATCGACTACGCCAATGTATTTGCGCTTACCGTGTACGGGAAAATAGGCATCAAGGTATGGATCTGCAAAGGGGAAGTCCTCACCAAAAGAGACCTTAACCCGAATTTTGTGGGAGGTAAGAGTGATGTAAGCGACAGAAGGGACAGAAGGCCGGGAGAACATGAGCATCACCCGCATCAAAGGGATGACAGAAGGGGTTCGGGCGACAGAAGAGGGGGGGGCAACAGGGACCGCAGGGGCGGCGGTGGTGAAAGAAGGGACAGAAGATAGCAAGTACCGCCATGTACTTTGGAGAAGGGCAGACAGACAACGCATTTTTGACATCGTAGATAATTACCATAACACTCCCGAAAGGGAAGACGGAGGATTAGTAATATGTTACAACCTAAAAGAACAAAACACAGAAAGGCGCAGAAGGGACGCATCCGCGAAGTCGCTAAAAGGGGCAGTTCCATCGCCTTTGGTTCATACGGTTTGAAGGCCCTGGAGGCCATCTGGCTGACTAACCGTCAACTGGAAGCGGCACGCCAGGCCCTGACCCGCCACATGAAGCGTGAAGGAAATGTGTGGATCCGTATTTTTCCGGATAAGCCCATTACCAAGAAACCGCTGGAGGTGAGGATGGGTAAAGGAAAGGGTAACCCCGAATACTGGGCTGCTGTAGTGGAGCCGGGACGCATTCTGTTTGAAGCCGATGGTGTACCGGAACAGGTGGCCAAAGAAGCCCTTTTGCTGGCTGCCCAGAAGTTGCCGATCAAAACAAAATTTGTAGTGCGCCATGACGTCAGCGCATGATAAATCATTAAGTATCGCTAAAAAGAATTACAATGTCTAAAAAGATTGATTTTGTTAAGAGCCTCAAGGACCTCAGCGAGGTGGATCTGAAGGCACGTATCCAGGAAGATGAAATGCGTCTTAAGAAACTGGAGTTTGCTCATGCCATCTCTCCGCTGGAGAACCCGATGAACATCCGTTCATTGAGAAAAGACATTGCAAGGCTCAAAACTGAATTGAATCACAGAAAAGTAAGCGCCTGAGGGAAACTGTTGGTAACTGGATGGATAACAGTGAAACTAAAAATAAATGAATGGTCTGACACCGGCTCTAGCGGATAGCAGGCTACTAAAAGTTAAAAAATGGCTGAAAGAAATTTACGGAAAACAAGGATCGGGGTGGTTAGCAGCAACAAAATGAATAAAACCATCACTGTGGCTGTTGAAAGAAAAGTAAAGCACCCCATCTATGGTAAGTTTGTCAAAAAGACTACCAGATTTCATGCCCACGATGAAAAGAACGAGTGTGCTGTCGGGGACATTGTGAAAATCATGGAGAGCCGCCCCCTGAGTAAGACTAAACGCTGGAGGCTGGTGGAAGTGGTAGAAAAGGCCAAGTAAAACCGGAGCAGCAGGTGACGGGTATCCTACCCGTGCCCGGCGGCTTCTTGAAATAAATGTATTTCGTTTCATCGGAACAAAGGCAGGTGAAACTAACAGCTAAAAGCTAAAAAAATGATTCAGCAGGAAAGCAGATTAAATGTGGCTGATAACAGCGGTGCCAAAGAAGTGTTGTGTATCCGCGTATTGGGAAACAGTGGCCAGGACTATGCCAAGATAGGCGACAAGATCGTTGTAACGGTTAAGGACGCACTGCCTTCCGGCGGCATCAAGAAAGGTACCGTAACCAAGGCGGTTATCGTCCGGACTAAAAACAAGTTGCGCCGCAAGGATGGGTCCTATATCCGATTTGATGACAATGCGGTGGTGTTGCTAAACCCTTCTGATGAACCGAGAGGCACCCGTATTTTCGGACCTGTGGCCAGGGAGCTGCGTGACAAAGGATATATGAAGATCATTTCCCTGGCGCCCGAAGTGCTTTAGTTCCTGGCGGGAACTGGCATCAGGTAGATTCACGGCAGGATGGAAACAGCACTGCCCTTAGCCTGCCGCCCAAAAAATAAATTCACCGCCCCTGGCGGAAAAAGTATAATAAAATGAGTAACCGATTTAAACCGAAGTTCAATATTAAAAAAGGCGACAGTGTGGTCGTGATCGCCGGGGATGACAAAGATCTTAAGAAGCCCCGCAAGGTGCTGGAAGTATTCCCGGATAAAGCAAGAGTGCTGGTCGAAGGGGTAAATATTGTTACCAAGCATACCAAACCTTCTGCCCAGAACACCAAGGGTGGCATTGTCAAGATCGAAGCGCCGATCCATATCTCCAACATCCTGTTATGGGATGCCAAGGAGGGTGCTGGAACGAAAGTGAAGCGCACCCGGGAAAATGGTAAATTAATTCGTGTTTCAAAAAAATCAGGGGAGGTAATTAAATAATGAGCAAGGTAAAATACACTCCGCGCCTGGCAGATAAGTACAAGAAAGAAGTTGTACCTGCCTTAATGAAGAAATTCGGCTATACGACCGTAATGCAGGCGCCGAAACTGGAAAAGATCTGCCTGAACCGTGGTGTGAACGGAGCTGTGGCGGACAAAAAGCTGGTGGAGGTTTCAGTCGATGAACTGACCCTGATTACCGGCCAGAAGGCTGTATCGACTGTTTCAAAAAAGGATATTTCAAACTTCAAGCTGCGCAAAGGCCTCCCGATTGGTGCCCGCGTGACCCTGAGGGGAGTAAAAATGTATGAATTTCTGGATCGCCTGGTAGCAACCGCCCTTCCCCGAGTGAGGGATTTCAAGGGGGTTAATGAAAAATCATTTGACGGCAGGGGCAACTATACCATGGGTGTTACCGAGCAGATCATTTTTCCTGAAGTAGACATCGATAAGGTGAACAAGATCACTGGTCTGGACATCACTTTCGTGACAACGGCCAATACCAATGAGGAAGCCTATGAGCTTCTCAAGGAACTGGGTATGCCATTCAGGAACGCCACCAAGAAGGATTAGTACCGGCCGCCCGTGGTAATTCTGGAGCGAAGGTGAATACCGAACCATTCAAAAATTTGTATTAAAAATCAGAATATAAAACTATGGCTAAAGAATCAGTTAAAGCCAGACAAAGAAAAAGACAGGCCCTGGTTGCAAAATTTGCAGACAAACGTGCTGCATTAAAGGCCGCCGGCGATTACAAGGCACTGGATATGCTTCCCAAGAATGCATCTCCGGTACGCCTGAAGAACCGTTGCCAGCTGACAGGCCGTCCCAGGGGATACATCAGGTACTTTGGTGTTTCCAGGGGGGTTTTCCGCGACATGGCTTTGCAGGGAAAGATTCCAGGGGTGAGAAAGGCAAGCTGGTAGTTAAAGCGGCGACCCGCAATTGACAATGAGCAACAGCTTGTTGAAACGGATATCGCATTGTAATAATATTTGAAAACAAACAATCAAGATAAACAATGGTCACTGATCCTATAGCAGATTTCCTCACAAGAATCCGCAACGCGCAAATGGCGAATCACCGTATCGTGGAGATACCGGCTTCCAACCTGAAAAAACGCATGACGGAAATTCTGTATGATAAGGGCTATATCCTCAAATACAAATTTGAGGACAATAACAAACAGGGTGTTATCAAGATAGCATTGAAATACGATCCGCAGACGAAAGAGCCCGCTATCAAGAGCCTGGAAAGAATCAGCCGCCCGGGTTTGCGTCAGTATGCCGGACCTCTCGAATTCAAAAGAGTTAAAAACGGTCTGGGCGTAGCCATCGTATCCACTTCCAAGGGGGTAATGACGGACAAGGATGCCAAGGCACAGAATGTCGGCGGGGAAGTGTTGTGTTACGTATACTGAACCATTTCGTTAGTACCAGGAAACAGAAGATTGCCGGATACATTAAGCCAGTCCTATACAGGCTGACCGGTCAGGCAGGAACAAAATATATCTATCACCAGCGAAATGCCAGCCTTTCCGTGCCCCGGACAGCTTGGCAGGCCGTAAATCAAAAAATGTAAAACATTATGTCACGTATAGGCAGAAAACCGGTCCAGATCCCAGGCGGAGTTACTGTAACCGTGGGAGCAGACAATACGATCACGGTAAAGGGCCCAAAAGGTGAGCTCAAACAGTCGATTGACCGCGACATCAAGGTGGAAGTGAAGGACGGACACATCGAGTTTGCCCGTCCTACAGACCAGATCCGCCACAGGGCCCTGCATGGTCTTTACCGCGCTCTTGTTTCCAATATGGTAAAGGGAGTGACAGAAGGATATAAGAAACAGCTTGAATTGATCGGGGTGGGTTTTAAGGCATCCAACCAGGGAAACCTGCTTGACCTGGCCCTGGGATATTCGCACAATATCGTTTTTGAAATCCCCAAAGAACTTAAAGTGGCCACCGCGCAGGAAAAAGGAGAGAACCCCAAAATCATGCTGGAAGGGGTCGATAAGCAGCTGCTCGGCCAGGTCGCAGCCAAAATCCGCGGCCTTCGCAAGCCCGAACCATACAAGGGCAAGGGAGTTCGTTACACTGGGGAAGTTGTCCGCAAGAAAGCCGGTAAGGCCGCTGGTAAATAGTTTGTGCGGGCGAAGCCTTTCGGGGCTTTCGCAATGGTTTTTTAAATTAAGATTTATTAAAGATCCTGGCAGTATCAGGATGAAATATATCAAGAGATGGAAAAAGCAATCAAGAAACAGAAAATCAGGTACCGCATCCGTAAAAAGGTAGTGGGATCTGCCCAGAAGCCCAGGCTGTCTGTCTTCAGGAGCAACAGTGATATCTATGTGCAATTGATAGATGACGACAAAGGAACCACAATCGCTTCAGCTTCATCCAAAGACAAAGATATCGTGGCGCATAAGGGAACGAAGTCGGAAAAAAGCAAGCTCGTTGGTTCTGCCATTGCGCGCAAGGCTGTTGATCTGGGTATCAAGACCTGCACCTTTGACCGTGGTGGTAACCTTTATCATGGCCGGGTGAAAGCGGTGGCCGACGGAGCCCGTGAAGGGGGACTTGAGTTTTAAATCCGGGTTGCCGGGCGGGATCCAAGGAATCGTTTCCCGGGAGCCCGTCACAAATTCCTGAATGAACGTGCGGTGCATGACCGGGTAGGGGGCAGGATTAGCCTGGGTGTATCGTACAACTAACACATCGAAAATAAACTAGTGCAATGTCTAAAGTAATTTTGAACAGAGTTAAAGCCGGAGACCTGGAACTGAAAGAGAAAGTAGTTGCCATCAACCGTGTGGTGAAGACAACGAAAGGCGGCCGGGCATTTAGTTTCTCCGCCCTTGTGGTGGTAGGAAACGAGAACGGAGTCGTAGGCCACGGCCTGGGAAAAGCCAAAGAAGTTCAGGAAGCCATTACCAAAGGCATCGAAGATGCCAAGAAGAACCTGATCAAGGTACCGGTAATGCATGGCACCATTCCACATGACCAGTCTGCCAAAGAAGGAGCAGCCAAGGTGTTGATCAAACCGGCAGCCCATGGTACCGGCGTGATCGCAGGAGGAAGCATGCGCGCTGTTCTGGAAAGTGCAGGGGTCACCGATGTGCTCGCCAAGTCACTGGGATCGGCCAACCCGCACAATGTTGTAAAAGCAACTTTTAAAGCACTGGCCATGCTCAGGGAACCGATCCATGTAGCCAAAACAAGGCATTTACCCCTGAAAAAAGTATTCAACGGGTAAACCGCCGGTTCGGGCAAGAGTAGGAATAACAAATCATCTTCTATAATTTAATTGCTCCCCCTGGGGGAAATGGGATATGAAAAAGATAAAAATAACACAGATTAAGAGTGCCATCGACAGGCCGGAACGTCAGAAGCTGACCCTGAAGGCACTTGGATTGAAAAAGCTGAATGCTTCCAAGGAAGTGGACGCAACTCCGCAGGTTCTGGGTATGGTCCGTAAGGTGGATCACCTGGTCCGGGTGGAAGAAGTGAAATAAGGGCAGGCATCCTGCCGAGGGGTGACAAAAATTATCAATGCGAGGGGTGATTCCCCGCTGAGTAAAAAATCAAAAACAAAAAGATGAAATTACATACCATCAAGCCAGCAGAAGGTTCGACACATAAACAAAAAAGGCTGGGACGCGGTGAAGCTTCCGGAAAAGGTGGCACTTCCACAAAGGGTAACAAAGGTGGCCAGAGCCGTGCCGGTTACCAGAGAAAAATGGCCCATGAAGGAGGCCAGATGCCTATCCAGAGGAGACTGCCCAAAAGGGGATTTAACAATGTTCACCGGGTATCCTACAAAGTCTTCAACCTGGGACAGATCGATCAGCTTGCAGAAAAATACGATATCAAGGAATTCTCAACCGAGAACCTGTATGCCAACGGCTTGATCAGCCAGACGGACCTGGTCAAGATCCTTGCCAACGGAGAACTGAAATCCAAACTGAGCTTTAGAGTGAATGCGGTCAGCGAAAAGGCAAAGCAGGCCATCGAAGAAGCCGGCGGAACAATCGAAATTGTGAAGTAATTTTTGTGTAACTTGCATAGACGCACCGAGATGCGTCTTTTTTTTACACACTCATTCAAAAAATTACAATAACCAGTGAAGAAATTTATTCAAACATTAAAGAATATCTGGGGTATTGAAGAACTCAAGAGTAAGATCATTGTGACCCTCTCTCTGGTACTTATATACCGTTTTGGTTCATACGTGGTCCTGCCCGGAATTGACCCCAACCGGCTGAGCAACCTGTCTGGCGCCAAAAACGGAGCCCTTGGTTTAATCGATGCTTTTTCAGGGGGTGCCTTTCTGCATGCCTCCGTCCTTGCCCTAGGAATCATGCCTTACATTTCTGCGTCCATTTTTATGCAGCTGATGACCATCCTTGTTCCCCAGATGCAAAAAGTCCAGAAGGAAGGCGAGAGCGGGCGTAAAAAAATCAACCAGTGGACAAGATACCTTACCGTGGTGGTTACCTTTGCCCAGGCCTATGCCTATGTTTCCTACCTGAAGACCATGGGCAAGGATGCCATACTGGATTCTTTTTCCGCCTATTTCTGGCTGACCACTCCCATTATCCTGACGGCAGGCACCCTGTTTGTCATGTGGCTGGGAGAAAAGATTACGGATAAGGGACTTGGCAACGGAACTTCCCTGATCATTATGGTCGGGATTCTGGCCCGTCTCCCGAATTCCCTGGTGCAGGAATTTCAGGCAAAATCAGCCATGGGTAGTGGCGGAATCCTGATTTTTGTGATTGAGATCGCCGTCCTGGTGGGAATTATTCTCGGGTTGATTGTATTGATTCAGGGCGTTCGTAAAGTTCCAGTGAATTACGCCAAGCAGATCGTTGGCAACAGGCAGTTTGGCGGTGCGCGCCAGTTCCTGCCCCTGAAAGTGAACAGTGCCGGTGTCATGCCCATCATCTTTGCGCAAGCCATCATGTTCCTGCCTACACTTATTTCCTATACCAGTTTTGAGAACAAGGAAGGTATATCAAGGATATTCTCCGATCCGAAGGATTTTCTTCACATGGTCATCTATGCGGTCATCGTCGTTGCATTTACCTTTTTGTACACGGCCCTGATATTTAATCCAAAACAGATTGCTGATGACCTGAAGCGTAACAATGGTTTTATTCCGGGTGTAAAGCCGGGACAGCCCACTGCTGATTTCATTGGAGCCGTGATGGATAAGATCACGCTGCCAGGTGCTGTTTTGCTGGCTCTGGTAGGTATCCTGCCAGGCTTTGCCCAACGCCTCAACGTGACCCAGGGCTTTGCGTCCTTCTTTGGAGGTACTTCCCTGCTGATTATGGTAGGTGTTATCCTGGATACCCTGCAGCAGATCGAGACCCAGTTGCTGATGAGGCAATATGACGGATTGATGAAGAGCGGACGCATACAGGGACGCCAGTCTGTGACCAATGCTGTGATCTAGAACATCTATCAAAGAAAGCACAATTGACTTAACCTGTTGGGGCACCATGTCCTAACAGGTTTATTTATTAAGGATATGAGTATGATTTACTATAAGACCCAGGCAGAAATTGAATTGATGCGGGAGAGTTGTCTGCTCGTCAGTAAAACGCTTGCCGAGATTGCCGGGGTCATCAGGCCGGGGATTACCACCCTCTCGCTGGACAAGAGGATCGGGGAATTTATTCGCGATCACCAGGCATCCCCTTCCTTTCTCCATTACAGGGGTTATCCCTTTAATTCCTGCATTTCTGTCAACGATGTGGTCGTTCACGGATTTCCCAACGGGGAAGTCCTGAAAGAAGGGGATATCGTCTCTGTGGACATCGGCATATTCAAGAACGGGTACCATGGTGATCATGCCTACACTTTTGCCCTTGGCAACCCGGGTGAAGAAATTCTCCGGCTGATCCGGATCACCAAGGAGTCTCTTTATAAAGGGATTGAACAAGCAATCGCCGGAAACCGGGTGGGGGATATTTCCAGCGCCATCCAGGAGAATACGGAAAAAAAATATGGCTACGGAGTAGTCCGTGAACTTGTCGGGCATGGGATCGGCAAGAGTCTGCATGAGGACCCGCAGGTTCCCAATTATGGCAAACGCGGATCTGGTCCTAAAATGAAAGAAGGACTGGTGCTGGCTATTGAGCCAATGATCAACCTGGGAGGAAAGGAAGTGTATACGGAGGAAGACGGCTGGACAGTCCGCACGGCTGACCACAAGGCCTCGGTGCATTTTGAACACGATGTCTGCGTACGGAGAAACAAAGCGGATGTCCTCTCTGACTATAGTATTATCGAAGCAGTGGAGAGAACCAACGCTTCCCTGTATTCCAGTTGACCGGCCATTTGCTGATTTATTGATGGATCACTGGTGGATTCACCGGTATTTTTCTCTTCCTCCCTCTTTTTGGTACAAGCCGAACAACATGTCTAGGTCGCTCATCATAATAGGCGGCGGTGCCGCAGGTTTTTTTTGCGCTGTAAATGCCGCCAGGCTTTGCCCCGGGTTGCAAACCACCATCGTGGAAAAGTCATCCAAACTTCTCAGCAAAGTAAGGATAAGCGGAGGGGGAAGGTGCAATGTCACCCATGCGTGCTATGCTGTAGAGGAACTTATCCGCAAATATCCAAGGGGTTCTAATTTCCTCAGGAAATCGTTTCATAATTTCTCAGTCCGGGATACCATCCAATGGTTTGGGGAGCGGGGCGTTCCGCTGAAAACCGAATCCGATGGCCGGATTTTTCCGGTGACTGATCGTTCTCAATCGATCATTGATTGTCTGCTGCAAGAGGCTGACCGGTATCACGTGAAAGTCGAATTGGATAAGGAGGCGAGGAGGATCGAGACGGGTCATCCGGCATTGAATGAAGTCCGAACACCTGCGGAGGAAACCACTTCATTTGGCCAGGAGATTAAGCCCACCCACCAGTCTGGCCCAAGGGAGGAAGC
>Ga0318562_10000081_pt1 | contig 42631 bp, 29 predicted proteins | sample GRESIP066b5f18_FD_203688 | JGI IMG/M metagenome (GOLD analysis project Ga0318562, IMG submission 203688) | Tropical soil microbial communities from Luquillo Experimental Forest, Puerto Rico - GRE.SIPMG.066b5f18 | ecosystem: Environmental > Terrestrial > Soil > Tropical forest > Bulk soil... | reverse complement strand
GGATAAACCAAATGCAACAAAAAATATTATATCTTTTGATATCATGAAAGGTATCTTTGGCAAAAAAGGAACACGAATTAACTTTGATGGCGACAAAACGAACGAAGCGGGTAATATACATGCTTTAAGTTTTTATAACTGGATAAATATTCAGGGTGAAAAGCCTGCGCAAATTTATAAAAATTATGACGATACAGAATTTGATCATGACCCCTTTGCTGCTTTAAAAACAAAAGAAAATTATAAAAAAGAAAAACCAATAACAGTTCGGCTTAATTTAGAACCTGGATCGGGCAAAACGCTCGACATGGAATTTCAACCGCTTGTACTTGTTGAAGAAAGTAAGCACCCTAAGTTAAAGACATTAGAAGACTATCTGAAAAACGAGGTTTTTCTAAAAACCTGCGCTGGTAGTGCTGGTCAATTCCAAACTGGATTTCTTTATTTCCTCGATAAAGACAAAAAGCACAATGAGCGCCTTGGTTACTTGCTCAATTTCTACCGTTTTAAAGAAGAAATTTTTTATATCATAGATGCCCAAATAGGACACGTAAAAACTCTGAGTACATTTATGACACGAGATCGAAATCTCTACTCTAATTTTCTTTATATTTGGTTTGATAAAGAGAGCGATTCAAAGCAATTTGCAATTCCCCCGGCTTTTTTAGCAAAAAAAATACCTGAAAAAATAATAGTTAAAAAAGAAAAAGCCACGAAACCGGTTAAAAGACAATCTAAAAAAGCGACACAACTCATGGTGCCTCATAAAATACCTACGCAATCCCCCGAGAACTCAATCGAACCTGTATTAGGGCTACAAAGCACACAGGATCAAATTCTTCCCTCACTTTGCACTGAGGCATCAGCGAGCGAACTCATATCAAAAGCGCTTACGCAGGAGCAGCCTATGTGTATTGAACCTTTAGAAACATCAGAACCAGATAGAACACCCCTAATCGAGCCCGTAGTACCAGGTGAAATACTGATTCAAAGCCCTCTGAGCTCAATCGAGCCTGTATTCAAGCTACAAAACGCACAGGTTCAAATTCTCCCGTCAATTTGCAAGGAGAGCGTGCAAGAGCAGGGTATGTGTATTGAATCTTCAGAGGCTATTAATAGAGAAACTTGTGATCCCGCAATGCAAAAAAAGAATTTTTTTAATAATAAAGAAACCCAGCTAGCATATGAAGAAATGTGGCCAGAAGAAAGTAATCTCGATAATTCTGAACTTCTAGAAGAAAAATCATGGGCAGATAATTTGATACATCTCGTATCGCCATACCAAGACCAACAATCAGAGAAAATAGCTAATACAAGCATGGAAATTTCTCATCAAGCTGCGTGCTCTACCGAAGTTAATAATAAGAAAAGATTGCTCGAAAACCGCGATCTATCGTTGGAGCCGACATCTAAAAAACAAAATATTAATAAATCTTATAATTTGGGCCCGGGTTGTAATGAAAATATGGAATCGGAATTCTTGGGTGAATCAGCAATGCCAATAGAAGCACCCAAGGAAAAATCATGGGCAGAAGCAGGGATGCAACTTCTTGAACAAATGCCTTATGATCCTCATCTAAAAATTGATGGAATGCCGATTTTTAGGCTTATCTTTGATGACAATAATTTCCAAAATGAAAAATGTGAAATTTTGGCTTCTTTAATTTATTTAGATTACGACGGCATCAGCGACATATTACGACAGTTAAATTTAGGAAAAGAAACTCACCCTATAGTCCATAAAACTTTTCAATTACTATTCGAAACTACCAACAACCAAGCAGCAATAAATAAACTCTATTTTATGGCCCATTTCTCGCTAATTCCAAGCTTAAATATTATTGCCAGCTCGGCTATTACAGCTGCTTTGAATGCGGGAGCTCCTTGGGCGCAAGAAATTATTTTAAAATTTGCTCAGAGCGATAATGAAAAGTTAAGCTTAAGAGCCTTAGAAATTATTTCTGCCACGCTGGATATTCCCCACATTGGCGACACGCCTAATCAATGGATACAGAAAATTATCACCGTCATGGCCAATAACGAAGCAGAGGCCCTCAGGCGAATGGCAACTAAAATATTATTCTTGGCTATAGAAAGAGGTCTTCCTGGGGTGTTCGCTCAAATTCAAGGCATGGCCGCATCGGGGCAATCGCCTCATATGAGGGATACTGCTGCTTTTACTCTATTTTATGGCGTCATGAATGGCTATCTCTGGGCAAAAGATCATGTTTCGTCGATGCGGCATGAACCCTCTCAGCAAGAAACTATTGAACGGGCTTTATGCTTATGTGCTGAAAATCAGGACCCATGGGCTCAGCAAATGCTGGCGCAAAAAGAAAGTTCTCAAACTATCATAGCGCAAGATGTTCACGTTGAGGCTCCTGGCATTTCGCCGGTAGCTTTAATGCGTTCTACAAGAAAAAATACTAAAGATTCTTCGCAAAATATCTCTAAAGAAGTCCCTAAAATTCCAGTTCAAAGCAGAAGTCAGGGCAAAAAACTTGCTCCTATACATATTGCCCCCATAACTTTGTCTCAAATCACGCCTCAGGCACAGGAATCTCAACGGCGAATAGCTATAATAAATCCTCGAAGCAAGCCAAGCTCAGTTCTAGACAAGAACCTTACATCTAAGCAGCCTTCCCCTAGTACTTTTCAAATCATTCCTGCGGCCCCAAGTCCAGGACGACACCTAAAGAAAACCAACGCTCAAACGACACCAAGCCAAAACCCGGGTAAGAGTCTAACACCGAGACGGCCTTCCGCCTTAATCGCTCCCCAAATCGTGTCTCGACAACACGATAATACTTTTGCCACAAGCCCTCATGCCCTTACAGCAACGCCTAAAAATAATTATCCAGCAAAAACCATTCCTCAAACTCCAGCGACCGATGAACAAAGGAAGAAAAGAATTCTCGAAATTGACGCAGAAAAACTGGAATTATTGTTAGAAAAAGAGCAATTACTTGTATCGATTAGACAAATATTACAGTCGGATAAGAAGAAAATACGGGAAGAAATAAGGGCCCGTCTAGAAATAATTAAACAGCAAAAACAAACGCTACTCATCGACAAACAAAAATCAGAAAAAGAGCTTAAAAAACTTGACGAAGAGGACCACGAATTATTACCAGAGCCTATTAAATTAACCAATGAGAAGATGCGAGCATTATTTTTAGAACAACATGAACTAATCGAAGACATAAACGAAAAATTGGAGGAAGAAAAAAAGAAAATTGCTCAAGAAGGTCGCGAACGACTTGAAATAATTGCTGAAAAAGAAAAGGAAATACTGCAAGATTTGCAAAATCTCAATAATAAATTAGCTCGTCAAAATAAATAGAGGTCTCATATTGTATTTGAACTCGTTTTGCTTAAGGGGCAACGCCACCGCTTGACGAGCATATCAAAAGTGCTACTCACAAACCAATTAATACATATTTGAGGTATAAAAATATGAAAAAAATATCAGGAATTTTCGCTATAATATTATCTGTTATTACGCTCTCTCTAAGCGTATTGGGAATGGATAACGATCCTGATCTGACAGATTTTGCTGTTGTTTCTTATAATCAAAACACCTATGCGCTTGAAATAGATGGTTTTTTCTCAGATAATATAAGCATAAAAGAGTTACTGTTCAGCTTTCTTACTAAATACCCGCACTTAAGAAAACTTCGCATTTCTAACATAACGCTCGATGCAGAGTCGATAGACTCTCTTAGTCAAATAATCCAAAATAAACCAGTTAATACAATCGAGCTGGTTGCGGTAAATCTCGACGATCAAGCATTGGAAAGAGTAACCGAGCTGCTGAACACAAGTAACAAACTACTCCAACATGTGAATCTTTCCGATAACAGCTTGATTTCCTGCCATGCTCTTCGCAAATTTGGAAGCGAAATACAGGATGCCAAGCACCTTCGTTCACTTTGTTTTGATAAGTGCAAGCAAATTATTCCTGGACAGGGAATTGCCACCGCTTTTAGAAGCATGATTGAGCAAAATCCGGAACATGAGCTGCAATTATTAAAATTACCCTTTAATCACGATAAGAGCTTGCGCCAAGAATTCGACTTGGTTAAGAAAAAAAATGACGTAAAAGATGGCAATCGAAAGGCAAAAAGAGAAGCCATGAATAAAGCCTGGGTAGTTCTAGCCGACAGCGACATGAGCATCTTCGAAACTCTCCCGCATGAGCTTCGCGATTATATTATCTATTTCTTTGTGAAAGTTAATCCAATCTACTAATAATCACTGTTTTTATAATTATTTTTAAATATTAATTAGCAGCTATTTTCATAGCTGCTAATTTAATTATTACGAATAAAAATCAAGGGCGCGCTTTTTGTGATATTCGCATATTGATGAGACCTAATAATCTTGGTTTTATATCCCAGTGCGTTCTTATAATATTTACTAAAATAGCCCATGCGGCCTCAATCTGCGGTAAAGACTCTGGCGTCCCCATTTTGCCACTATCTTTTGCTTGGTTCTCTTGAAGAAATAATATCAAATCATCGGCACCAACTAACGCGTGTTTAGCCAATTTTATGATTTGATCGAAGAAAATCTCAGTACTCAGATTTTCCTGATAATAATAGGGCAAATGGTCCAACGACTCGGAAAAACTTGCATTGCCAGTTAAACCAATTGGTGGTTTAGCCATAGACGAGGCACGCAAAAAATCCGCATGGCTCAAAGGGAAAACATCGGGGAATATTAGTTGGTGGCGATATTTTTCTGGAGCATTGAGCACAATCTCTTTGCCTAACTTATCTACAAATATAATCTTAGCTTCTTCTTTAATTTCAGATATATGTAAGAGCTTCTTGACTTCGCCAAGACCATCATTTGCAACGATCGTCATCGTATCGACTTCAGGATAAATCGATATAAGTGATTTCCAAAATTTTCCTAGATTGCCTTTGTATTTGAAAAAATTATAACTGTCTTTTGTAAAATATTTTTTCAAGATCTCATTGTCGAAGTTATCGGCTATTTTAGGTTGCAAATTAAAAATGCCTAAACAATCTGGACCAAGGCCCATTTTGAAAAAACTCTGTTTATTAAATAAATACGAGGGCATAAAATAAGAAACTGGGGCACCATATTCAGACAAAAATATATCAGGTGCAAATCTTTTGGCGCTCAAGGGAAAAAAGACAGATATATTAATCACGAGGCTCGATTTAAGATAAAAATCAGCAAATTCACGAAGCTTAGGGGTATTTTTACTCGCCAGCTTATCTAAGACCTCACCATCTATTAATCTCTGCAAAATTATAGCATCGTCTGATTCTCCTATCCAGAGTGCATCATGCTTGTCAAATTCATAGGGCAATATAAGTATTTCTTGTTCACTCAAACCAAATTGCTTAAAATCAAAAGGAATCTTTGCTCGACGCTGCTCAAACCAATCGCTGGGCTTATTTCCTGAGGGCGCTTGAAGGCCTATGATGGCACGTATTGGCCACGTAGGGTATTTGTCTTTAAAGATTTTAACCGCCTGCAATAAATTTGCCAAATCGCCCCAGCCATCCCTTAAAACAGCGACGGTCCAGGTTATAGAATGTGCTTCTTTCACATCGGCATTTGCATAGCTCAGGAGCATTTTTTGAAACTCCCTTTCTTGAAGAGTAAAATAGCTTTCCTGCCAATTTTTATTTTCAGACGACATCGCGATAAGCATCGGAGCTAGAAATAACCATAGGCCCATTAAGATTTTTTGTTGATAGAGATTCATTTTTAGTGACTCCTTAGGTTGCGAGCGGGCCCCAGTGTGATTTTGCTAATTTCTAGCCACACGTGCTTAGGGGCCCTGTAGCGAAAAAGACATGCGTATTCTATCATCACGAAAAAATCTATCGCTTTGTCAGTTGCCTTTAGTCTCTAGAAGCTTAATAGTGGCAAATATAAATGGTCTCTAAGAAATAAAAGATATGAATAAAGAAATCACGATTCACAAAAGAACAAATATCGCATACACGCCCAGATATACTATAGACCCAACCGTTGGAATCACGAAATGCTCCTAAAGTGCCTTTTTTTACTGTCGTTAAGCATCTCACTTGGTGCTCAATCTGAAGAGAAACAGCCGCAAATAATAATCACTATGCCCGATAAGCTTAATAAAAGCCGCGAAGAAAAAATTGAATCTTTTATTGACATAAAAAAAATAGAAGAAGCAACGTCCCAGATGAAATTATCGTCGGTGGATTGTTTAATAAGTAAAAGCTTTTCGCCTGATAAAATAACGAGCCATAAGGCCTCGGATTATATGCGAGAGCAATTTATTAAAAGAAATAAATTCTCGAAAGATGATGATAAATTATTCTGGCATACGCACTGAAATATCTTAATTATATATTATATTAAATATAATAATTTTTTCGAGCAGTTACCGCCTTGGTAATTCGCAAGGCGGTTAAATATATAAACTTAGGCAACTATAATATAATTCAAGATTTTTATTCTTTCCAAATCTTGTTAGCTTGCCGAATTAAAAAATCTTGTATTTCAGGTTGAGTCGCATATTTAACAATAAGCGAATCTATGAGAGCACCCTTTGGAAGCATCCTCTCGGCAATATCTAAAAAGCCGTTTTCTAACGCTAGATCTACGAGCATCGTCGTTTCAGCGTTATTTACAGGCGTATAGCGACTCGCGAATAAAGGGAGCGCACGGCATGCAAGATCGTAGTTTTTACTAGAGAGCGCGCCTTTTAACAGTGCGGTATTGGCCGAGGTGCTTTTCTTGCTCATTTCGAGCTGTTCTCGCAAGAAGTCACTGTCTAGATCGCAAGTATCCCGACCCGCATCTAAGTGACAAAGATAAGCGCTTTTACTAAAGCTTCTTGCTCCAGTTTTGGGTAAATAAACGCGTGAGCAAAATACTCGCTGCATTGCTGATAATTCTTGAGCGCCTAAAGTTATGAGAAGCATAATTATAAAATTTTTATTCTTCGTGAAAACTGACAACATAGATTACTCCTTGATAAGTTAATCTCTTGTAGCGACTTGAAAATCAAAAAAAAGAGCCCTGAATAATCAGGACTCTTTCTTAAGCTTAAAAAAACTTAAAAGCTATTAGGCTGTTTCGAGCAACTCAACAGGTACACTTTCCATGAGGCCGCCTTCATCAATAGCTCCCTGGTCATCGATAACGACGTTGAGGAATCGATAATTAGGAAGGCCTGTCCCAGCAGGTACAAGACGACCCATGATGACGTTCTCTTTGAGGCCACGCAAATAATCGACTTTACTCGATACTGCAGCTTCGGTAAGAACTTTGGTTGTTTCTTGGAAAGAAGCACCAGAAATAAACGATTCTGTCGAAAGCGATGCTTTGGTAATACCCAAGAGCAAAGGCTCAGCAACAGCCGGACGGCCACCTGACTGAAGAACACGTTCATTTTCAGTTTCAAACGCCTGTTTTTCCACTTGCTCTTCGTTAAGGAACCGCGTATCGCCGGAGTCTTTGATACGAACCCTGCGTAACATCTGACGCACAATAGTTTCTATATGCTTGTCGTTGATACGCACGCCTTGCAAGCGATAAACTTCTTGAATTTCTTCAACAAGATATTTTGCGAGCGCTTTTTCACCCAAGACGTTAAGAATATCATGAGGATTAACCGAACCGTCCATGAGGGGCTCTCCAGCACGAATAAAATCACCTTCACGAACACGAATGTGCTTGCCTTTAGGTATCAAATATTCACGTGGCTCACCTATTTCAGGAGCTACTACAACTTTGCGTTTACCCTTAGTGTCTTTACCAAAAGTCACGCTGCCGCTTACTTCAGATATTACAGCATGATCTTTAGGTCGTCGGGCTTCAAAAAGCTCAACAACACGGGGCAAACCACCGGTAATATCTTTGGTACGTGAAGCTTCACGAATTACTTTGGCTAAAATATCACCAGCTTCAACCGTAGCCTGGTCGTTAACCAGAATAATAGCGCCTACCGGTAATATATAACGAGCAACGCTGCTACCAGTTGAAAGTGGCATAACATTGTCTTGGCTATCTTTAATAGTAATACGTGGACGAGCATTAGGATCACGGCTTTCGATTACCACTTTATGCGATAATCCAGAACCTTCATCAACTTGCTCAGCCATGGTGACGCCTTCAACCAAATCACCAAAGTGTACACGACCACTTGCTTCAGTCAAAATCGGAGCAGAATAAGGATCCCATTCAACCAAGCGGGTGCCAGGTTTAACTATTTCACCTTCGTCGACGTTTACCACACAACCGTAAGTCGCAGGATAAGTCTCACGCTCACGCCCTGTTTCATCAACGATCTTAATAGCACCTTGACGATTGACCGCTACAGATTTGCCATCGCGACGTTTTACAACCTGCAGGTTTTCAAACACAACGCGACCTTCACCACGACACTCATGACTCGATTCTTCAGCAGAACCCGAAGCAATACCACCGATACGGAAGGTCTGCATGGTAAGCTGAGTTCCAGGCTCACCAATAGACTGTGCAGCGATTACACCAATAGCCTCACCGACGTTGACCAAGTGTCCACGCGAAAGATCACGTCCGTAGCATTGCACGCAAATACCGCGACGCGTCTGGCAGGTTAATACCGAGCGAATACGCACACGCGAAATACCAGCATCTTCAACTTTGCTTACCAAAGCTTCGTCTATTTCGGTACCGTATTCGATGAGTACTTCACCTGTTACAGGATCCAATACATCTTCGAGCGCAACACGTCCGAGTATTCGGTCACCGATATTTTCGATAATATCGTTGCCTTCTATGAGCGGCGTAATTTCTATACCGTCCAAAGTTCCACAGTCGTATTCGGTTATAATAGAATCCTGCGCAACGTCTACCAAACGCCTCGTCAAATAACCTGAGTTTGCCGTCTTAAGCGCCGTATCCGCGAGACCTTTACGCGCACCGTGAGTCGAGTTGAAGTACTGTAGTACCGTCAAGCCTTCACGGAAGTTTGCTGTAATAGGAGTTTCGATAATTTCGCCAGAAGGCTTAGCCATCAAACCTCGCATACCAGCAAGCTGTTTAAGCTGCTGAGTCGATCCACGAGCACCTGAATCCGCCATAATATAAAGCGGATTAAACGATGGCGTCGTCTTGCTTTGCTTACCGTCGTCTGAGAATACTTCTTCAGTTGAAACAACTTTCATCATCTCTTCTGCGATTTCTTCAGCAGCTTTGGACCAAATATCGACAACTTTGTTATAACGCTCACCGTCCGTAATTAAGCCTTCGACATACTGGTTGGTAATTTCTTCGACTTCAGCTTGGCAACGCTCAAGAATTTCTTTTTTCTTAGGCGGAATTACCATGTTGATCATCGCAATAGAAATACCAGAATGCGTCGCTTCGGTATAACCGAGCGTTCTCAGCTTATCGCACAGAATTACGGTCTCTTTTTGACCGCGCAAGCGATAACAACGATCGATTAAGTTACCAAGTTCTTTTTTACCCAGTACTTTGTTAATACTCGAGAACGGTACAATTCTTGGCACTACTTCATAAAGCAAGACACGACCGACTGTTGTTTCGGTAAGCTTACCTTCGATACGACACTTAATAGCTGCGTGCAAACCAACTTGGTTGGCATCATAAGCACATCGTACTTCAGAAGGACCAGAGAAGACCATATTCTCGCCCAAAGCAAAGGGTCTTGAACGGGTCATATAATAACAACCCAAGACTATATCTTGGCTGGGAACGATAATAGGACGACCAGAAGCAGGTGACAAAATATTGTTCGTGCTCATCATGAGAACCCGAGCTTCCAGCTGGGCTTCTATAGACAAGGGCACGTGAACGGCCATTTGGTCACCGTCAAAGTCGGCGTTAAAAGCACTACATACGAGCGGATGAAGCTGAATAGCTTTTCCTTCGATTAAGATAGGCTCAAAAGCTTGCATACCCAAACGGTGAAGCGTCGGAGCACGGTTTAGGATCACCGGATGCTCTTTGATTACGTCATCTAAGACATCCCATACTTCAGGCTTTTCTTGCTCGACCATGCGTTTAGCTGACTTAATAGTCGTCACATAACCACGTTCTTCAAGCTTGTTATAAATAAAAGGCTTAAAGAGCTCCAAAGCCATGGTCTTAGGTAGACCACATTGATGCAAGCGTAGCTCAGGTCCAACAACGATTACTGAACGGCCAGAATAATCGACGCGCTTACCAAGCAAGTTTTGTCTAAAACGACCGTGTTTACCCTTAAGCATGTCGCTTAAGCTCTTGAGCGGACGCTTATTAGGACCTGTAATTAACTTGCCACGACGACCGTTATCAAATAGAGCATCGACAGATTCTTGTAACATGCGCTTTTCATTACGAATAATAATTTCTGGCGCATTAAGTTCTTGCAGACGCTTTAAACGGTTATTACGGTTAATAACTCTTCGGTACAAATCGTTAAGATCTGAAGTCGCAAAACGACCACCGTCGAGTGGTACCAGCGGACGCAAATCAGGAGCAATTACTGGTACAACCTCAAGCAACATCCATTCAGGCTTGTTGGTTGAATGGCGAAATGACTCGACAACTTTTAGACGCCGCGAAATTTTCTTACGCTTAGCTTCTGAAGTCGATTCGGCTAATTCACGACGAAGCTCAACAGCAAGCCACTCGATACCGTTACCATCACCGTTTGGACCGCGCTCGATTTGACGCAAAAGCTCACGAACCGCTTCAGCACCCATTCCTGCCAAAAACGCATCTTCGCCATGCTCATCGAGAGCTTCTTGGTATTGCTCTTCAGTCAGCAAATCACCTATAGCAAAGGGCGTTACACCTGGATCAAATACGAGATATGCTTCGCAATAAAGAACTTTTTCTAAGTCTTTTTGCATCATATCGAGCAAAGCCCCGATACGGCTCGGCAAGCTTTTCAAGAACCATATGTGAGCAACAGGAGTTGCCAGCAAAATATGACCCAAGCGCTCACGACGAACCTTGGACTGAATTACTTCAACGCCGCACTTTTCACATACAACGCCTCGATGCTTCATGCGTTTATATTTGCCGCATAAGCATTCATAGTCTTTGATGGGCCCAAAGATTTTGGCACAAAAGAGCCCGTCACGCTCTGGCTTAAAAGTCCGGTAATTAATAGTTTCCGGTTTCTTTACTTCACCATAAGACCAATCACGGATCTTCTCGGGGCTCGCCAACTGAATCCTAATGGCATTAAAGCCTAGAGGATCTTTGGGTTTCTCGAAAAAATTAAAAATATCTTTCATAAATATCTCACCCTGCAATTCTCAAAAGCTAATTTCTGGTCGGGTCTACTTCATCCAACAACTGAACATCGAGCGCCAAACTTTGCAATTCTTTGATAAGAACGTTGAATGACTCAGGAACGCCCGATTCAAGAACATGCTCACCCTTTACGATTGCCTCATACATACGGGTTCTACCAACCACGTCATCAGATTTAACCGTTAGAAATTCTTGCAATGCATAAGCTGCACCATATGCTTTCATAGCCCACACTTCCATTTCACCCAAACGCTGACCACCAAACTGAGCTTTACCGCCTAGTGGTTGTTGAGTAACCAAAGAATATGGTCCAATAGAACGGGCGTGAATCTTTTCGTCGACCAAGTGATGTAGTTTTAAGATATACATCACACCAACAGTTACATCCTGGTCAAAAGGCTCACCCGTACGGCCGTCAAATAAGATACTTTGACCGCCTTCATCACGTAGACCTTTCTTTAAGAGTCTTCTGATTTCAGATTCCGGTGCTCCATCAAAAACAGGTGTTGCCATCGGTACACCGCCTTTGAGCTTATCGACAAGACGTGCAAGCTGATTGTTATCCAAGCCATCTATCATAGCAGCATCGAGGCAATCGCCAAAAACGTCTTTAAGCATAGTCTTAATCGACACGTCGCTTTCACGTTGAACGATCATACGCTCAAGCTCAGCACCTATGCCCATGGCAGCCCATCCCAGATGTGCTTCAAGAATCTGGCCTACGTTCATTCGGCTCGGTACCCCGAGAGGATTAAGAACGAGGTCAACAGGCGTTCCATCGGCAAGATAAGGCATATCTTCTTCTGGCAACACGCGAGAAATAACCCCTTTGTTACCGTGACGTCCAGCCATCTTGTCGCCTGGTTGAAGCTTACGCTTAACCGCAACAAAGACTTTTACCATCTTGATAACACCAGGAGGCAGTTCATCGCCTTCTTTAAGACGCTTTATTCTATCGCTGAAAGACTCGCGTACTGCATCAACTTGGTCGGTCGTTGCTTGAACGATTTTCTCAATACGGTCTTTAAGATCTTTGTCAGAGATAGGAATATCGGCATAATAACGCCAATCTATGCTCGCAAGAATTTCGCTTGTTAGCTCATCGCCTTTTTTGAGCAGAACTTTACCTTTTTCGTCTACCAGCTTATTAACCGCAATAACGCCAGTTAGAAGCGTTGTAATACGTTCAACAGCCGAGTTACGAATAATACGTATTTCGTCGTTCTGATCTTTTAGTAACTGCGCTTCTTCTTCTTCTTCGTTAGCACGAGCACGCGCATCTTTTTCAATACCCTTACGAGTAAATACTTTGGCGTCTATAACAGTACCGCTGGAGCCTGGAGACATGCGCAAGCTTGAGTCTTTGACATCCCCGGCTTTTTCACCAAAGATAGCACGCAAAAGCTTTTCTTCAGGCGAAAGTTGGGTCTCACCTTTAGGGGTAATTTTACCTACTAAAATATCACCAGCTTTTACCTCAGCGCCTATGCGAACAACGCCAGATTCGTCTAGATCTTTTAGCATCTCTTCGCCGGCATTGGGAATATCACGAGTGATTTCCTCTGGACCAAGCTTAGTATCCCGCGCTACACATTCATGCTCTTCTATATGTATAGAAGTATAATGATCTTCTTTGAGTAGACGCTCGCTTATAAGAATCGAATCTTCGAAGTTATATCCGTTCCACGGCATAAGAGCTGCAACAACGTTGCGTCCAAGCGCAAGCTCGCCACAATCGGTTGACGGCCCATCGGCAAGTACGTCGCCCTTCTCAACTATGTCGCCAACTTGAACAATAGCTTTTTGATTAAAACACGTGCTGTGATTAGAACGCTGATATTTGGAAAGCCTGTAAATATCAACTTGAGATCCACTATCGTCAAATTGCTGCGGTGAAACGCGTACAACTATACGAGAAGCATCAACATGCTCTACGCGCCCTGGACGGCGTGCTACTTGGCATACCCCCGAGTCACGAGCAACAACAGCTTCCATGCCGGTGCCTACCAAAGGAGCATCCGAACGCAAAAGCGGCACTGCTTGACGTTGCATGTTTGAACCCATCAAAGCACGGTTAGCATCGTCGTGTTCCAAAAAGGGAATAAGCCCTGCAGCAACCGACACCAACTGATTGGGTGAAACGTCGATCAAAGTCACTTCTTCTTTAGGAACCAGCGTTGTTTCGCCGCCTTTACGTACAGGTACGAAAGTCTCGACAATTTTGCCAGTCTTGGGATCTAACTTAGTATTAGCCTGAGCTATTACTTCGTTTTCTTCTTGCAACGCAGAGAAATAAGCAATTTCATCGCTCGGCTTACAGTCTGTGACGCGACGATAAGGTGTCTCAACAAAGCCGTATTCGTTAACACGTGCGAAAGTCGACAACGAAGCGATCAAACCGATATTGGGACCTTCAGGAGTTTCAATAGGACAAATACGACCATAGTGCGTAGGATGCACGTCACGTACTTCGAAACCTGCACGATCACGCGTAAGACCACCAGGCCCTAACGCAGACAAACGCCTCTTATGCGTCACTTCTGACAAAGGATTTGTTTGGTCCATGAATTGCGAGAGCTGGGAAGAACCAAAAAATTCTTTTACGACAGCAGCAACAGGCTTATTATTAATAAGATCATGGGGCATAAGCGTATCAACTTCTTGTACACTCATACGCTCTTTGATCGCACGCTCCATGCGTACAAGACCAACACGATACTGATTCTCAATAAGCTCACCAACGGCTCTCACACGACGATTACCCAAATGGTCGATATCATCGACGACGCCATCGCCGTTTCTCAAGTCGATCAGGTATTTGACTACTTCTAAAATATCGCGTTTGGTTAATACGCGATTTTCTAACGATTCGTCTAAGTTAAATTTGTGATTAAGCTTAAGACGGCCAACTTCAGATAAGTCGTAACGCTCTGGATTAAAAAACAAATTATGAAACAGATTTTCTGCTGTTTCCAAAGTCGGTGGCTCACCAGGTCTCATTCTACGATATATTTCAAAAATCGCTTCTTCTCTCGTAGAGACTTTATCTTGCTTAAGCGTATCTGAGAAATAAGAACCGACGTTGAGGCCATCAACAAATAAAACTCTAATACTATCAAGACCTGCTTCACGCAACGCTTCGAGCTTATTTGCATTGAGTGTCTCGTTGCATTCGAGCAACACTTCGCCTGTATCTTCGTTAACAACGTCTTCTGCAGCAAGCAGACCCTCGATTTGGTCTTCTTCTATATTAAGTACTTTAAGTCCCGCTTCTTGCATTTTTCTAATAGACAAGTTGGTAAACTTACGGTTCTTACGTACAAGAATTTCGCCAGATTTAGGATCTTTTACATCGCGTGTAGAGCGCTGACCTAAGATCTTGTCGTAGTCAATAACTTTTTGAAACAGACCTTTGGCTGGCATAAGCAGCGTATCGGCGTTATAAAAATATTTAAGCAACTCTTCAGTGCTATAGCCAAGGGCTTTAAGAATAATAGTCGCGGGAAATTTTCGCCGCCTATCAATACGACAATAAATTAAGTCTTTATGATCAAATTCAAAATCAAGCCATGATCCACGATAAGGAATAACGCGAGCGTTATATAAGAGCTTACCTGAAGCATGAGTACGACCACGATCGCTATCAAAAAAGACGCCTGGGCTTCTGTGTAGTTGGCTTACAATTACACGCTCAGTGCCATTGACAACAAAAGTACCAAAGTCAGTCATCAACGGAATTTCTCCGAAGTATACTTCCTGTTCTTTGACGTCTCTAATGCTTTGTTCTTGAGTGTTTTCGTCTTTATCCCAAATTACCAGACGCACAACTACACGTATTGGTGCAGCAAAAGTCATGCCACGGGAGCGGCATTCGTCAACGTCATATTTGGGACGATCGAGGTGATAACTGACAAACTCCAAAGAAGCCGTCTCGTTATAGTCTTTAATAGGAAAAACCGACTCAAAAACACCCTGTAAACCCAACGACTCACGTTGATCGACCGGGACGTTAGCCTGCAAAAATTTGGCATAACTGCGTTTTTGTATATCAATAAGGCTCGGTATTTCTAACTTCGCTTTAATTTTGGCAAAATTCTTCCGGGCTGCGAAGTTCTGCTGTATTACGTAGGTCATGGAATTCCAATACTCCGCTCTAAACTCATTTCGGGTTAAGATCGCGATGCGGCCTGCACAAATAATCCTGTGCTACTTATTAGAACTCTCATAAAAAAAATCAACCCATGCCTATGTGGCTGTTAGGTTTCATACTTTGTGCGGCCAACACCTTACAACACAGCTAAAAAAGAACCCCTACCCGGTTTAGGGGGGCAAGTCCGGATAGGGGTACCATGATGTATACACGCTCAATAGGCCCTCAAAAGCGCACTGTCAATCGGGATGCCTCTTTTGTTCATTTTTTGTGAGCAGTTATTAAAAAAAATATATTTTCACACAAAAATTAAAATAATATTTATATAATAAAATAACTTTAACACCGGCGGCTTGTTTTATGAGCAGAAAGCTTTATTTTATCAAGCAACTTAATAAACTAGCTTTTATGCCCATGGATATTTCAGGGCTCGCCATCGTTAGAATGCTTTATGGTCTTCTTATTATTTACGAATCCTGGCGCTACAGCGATTTACGTATAATAAACTACCAATTTACCGGACAAATTTTATATTTTAAATTTAGATTCTTTGAATGGGTCGAACCCTTGTCACCCGCCGGTATACAAATTATTTTTATTGCTTACGGCGTTGCTGGAATGGCGATTTTTCTCGGTATATTTTACCGCGTTGCTACGTTGACCGCTGCTTTTTGCATTTCATATATTTTTTTATTAGACGCAACTAATTACTTAAACCACTTTTATTTAATAATTATCTTTGCTTTTCTTATGTTCTTTATTCCGGCCCACAGAGGCTGGTCGCTTTATGCTCTATTACATCCCCATAAAGCCCTCCAAAGCGTCCCAGGCTGGTCCATTTGGGCTCTGCGGGCACAGCTCATAATTGTCTATAGCTATGCTGCGTTAGCTAAAATGAACGTCGATTGGATGAACGGCATGCCTCTTTATGATTGGATAGGTTACCAAGCAACCGACACGGGCATCGAATCTCTTCTCGACAGCATACCTGTCATATATTTATTTACCTATGGCGGACTCTTATATGATCTTTTAGTTATACCTGGCCTGCTCATAAAGCGCACACGCGCTCTTGCTTATTGCTGCTCCATAGGCTTTCATCTCATGAACTATTATTTATTTAATATAGGAATATTTCCCTGGTTTATGCTGGCAACGACAACAATTTTTTTCGAAAGCTCTTGGCCCCGCGAGTTTTTAAATTTCTTCTTTCCTAACCGTTTCTTAGCGATTAATTTAAGAGCGCCTCTACCTCACAAAATTAATTTCTGGTCACGTGTAGGATTCAGCGCGCTGTGCATACATTTGGCATTTCAAGCCCTCTTTCCCCTGCGACATTTTCTCTATCCCAGTTATGTAGGATGGTCAGAAGAAGGACATAATTTTTCCTGGCATATGAAACTGCGGGATAAAAACGGCAAAGCAGTTTTTAGGCTCCGCGATCCTGACACCGGTAAAACAGTACAGATAAACTCCGAGCGCTACTTAACCCAGCGTCAAATCGACAAAATAGCTAACCGCCCCTATCTCATGCTCCAATTTGCCCATTTTTTACGCGACCGTTATACCCGCGCCCATGAGCGGCCTGCTGAGATATATGTTGACTCATGGGTCAGTATAAACGGTCGCGAAGCGCAGCGCCTCATAGACCCACGGGTTAATTTGGCCAGTGTTAGCATGAAAGAATTTGGCAACACCTGGATTCTTCCCCTAAGACAGCCTGTCTGGAATGCCGAAAATAAAAAAAATCGCTTCGGGCCGGCATTCAAATATGACGAAACGGCCCGGCAAGCTGGTATTCTCTCAAGAAATAACTAGTTTTTTAAAAGCTCTTTTATACGAGTTACATAATCTTCATCAAGCGATATCATGACAGGACCTTGATCTTGTTTGCGTCGCAAAAGCGCTTCTAATTCACGGTTCTTCAATCCCCGTTTCCCCAAAGTAACTCTCACAGGGCAACCGAGCAAATCGGCGTCGTTCAGCTTCACCCCTGCTCGCTCATCACGATCGTCAAATAAGACTTCAATACCGGCTTCTTGCAAATTCTTATAAACTTGCTGAGCACCTATGCTTAAATCTTCTTCAACACCAAGTTGAACAAGATGAACATGAAAGGGAGCTATAGATACGGGCCATATAATTCCCTTATCGTCATGATTTTGCTCAATAGCAGCTGCCGCTGTACGACCAACACCAATGCCGTAACAACCCATTTCGAGCGTTACATTATGGCCGCTTTGGTTTTGAATTTGAGCACCTAAGGCTTGAGAATATTTGGTACCAAGATAAAATATGTGACCAACTTCAATGCCGCGCAATATCTTAAAAGGCTCGCCACACTCGCCACAAGGATCCCCAGCACTTGCTTCTTTGATATCAAGAAAAAGAGCATTAAAATCACGGCCATTATTTACGTTGGCATAGTGCGTATCTTTTTTATTGGCGCCAGCTATCATATTACTGGAATTTTTAAGGGCATTATCGGCGACTATCGTAATCGACGAGTCTTTAAGAAGGGGTCCGATAAAACCTACGGGCCCTATGTGCTGGGCTATGATTGCCTCTTCAGCAATAGCCAGACTTTCAGCTTTAAGAGCAGCTTTAAGCTTGGCTTCGCTCACTTGATGATCGCCTCGTACCAAGGCCAAAACTAACTTATTATCAACGCTAAAAGCCAGAGTCTTAATTATTTTCTCGGCACCAACACCCAAAAAAGAAGCCAAAGCGTCTATATGCGCCTGCTTGGGAGTATCTAATTCTTTGAGGGCTTCTAATTTGGTTGGCTGCTTAACTTCTTGCGATTCTTTAATATGAGCAAGCTCAACATTGGCCGCGAATCCACAAGCATCACAGCTGGCAATCGCATCTTCACCAGATTGCGCCAATACCTGAAACTCATGACTTAAGTTACCACCAATAGAACCTGTTGCTGCTCTTACTGCCCTAAACTCAAGGCCACAACGCTCAAATATGCGATGATAGGCATCCCACATATTTTTATAAATTTTATCTTGGCTTTCTTTGTCTACACAGAAAGAATAGGCATCTTTCATGATAAATTCGCGCCCTCTCATGAGGCCAAAACGAGGGCGAATTTCGTCGCGAAATTTTGTTTGAATCTGATAAAGCACGAGTGGTAAATTTTTATAGCTTTTAAGATTATCACGCACCAGCGAAGTTACCATTTCTTCGTGGGTGGGCCCTAAACAAAACCAACTCTCTTTACGATCCTGAAAACGAAGCAATTCGGGACCATATTCGTTAAAACGTCCAGACTCTCGCCATAGCTCAGCTGATTGAACCATGGGCATGAGAATTTGTTGTCCCCCTATCTGGTCCATTTCTTGCTCTAAAATATTTGAGATTTTTTTTATGACGCGCAAGCCCAAAGGCAAGTAAGTATATATGCCAGCAGCGGCCTTACGTATAAGACCTGCTCTGAGCATAAGCTGGTGGCTAATAACAACAGCGTCCGCAGGAACTTCGCGCGTCGTAGGCATAAAAACTTGAGACATGAGCATGAAAATATCCGAGAAAATTGTTTACCAGGGCCTCATACAGGTACTTTAAGGCTTGGGCAATATATACTTAAGTACATTACGGGTATGCGCACCAAAAGCTCTCATGCGGTTTAAAAACTCCATCTCCAATTTTTGCGCTTCGGACCAATTATGCTCAAACGCAAGCTCGCGCATATTGATACTTGGATCGGTGCCGGTAAAAATATAAGCTGGATCAAGAACATAGCGAGCAGGAAAAGCTTTAGTTATGAGGGCATCAAGCATATTGGCTCGCGCATGCGCCTCTTGGGCAACTATTTTGCGCGGGTAGTTTTTGTAAAAATCTACGTAGCTTTTGTCTTGAGAAGTATCAGATAAAGCACGCTTTAATAAATCGTTGCTGCTCATATTTCTCACTGATTCAAACTCATAATTTTCTAAGGCCAAATGACGATTGGTAAGCAGCTGTCTTAAATTTTGGGCAGGAGTTTTTATTCCTATTATTTCTAGGGCATTAAGCGCTATAAGTCTCAGCCACGACCAGCCAGGAGCAAGGGCTGCGTGATAGGGCTGCGTAAGATCTTGTATATAATGCAAAGCCCAACCTAAGAATCTATATCCCCAATAGCTATGCCCCGTAGAAAAAGCATGCTGAGCAAGGGTTAAAAACATCGATATGCGATACTCAGGATAACAACGCTTAAGCCATCCGGCTATCCAATATAAAAAAGGCTTTTCGAAATAAAAACCCATGTGAAAAGGTGCCTGGCTCGAATAAGAGACTGTCGGATTGCCAAAGGGCTGCGGACCAAAGCCCATGAGTTTAGCATAAGCGCTTTGATTATCATCCCAAAGGCCCAAATCTAAACCATGATCAGGCTCTTCTGAAGCACTCGCCAAAACTTCCAAAGCTGTAACTTTCTCATGCTCGCCTATTTTCTCAACAACAGGAGCATCTGCCCTGAGCTTAAACAAAGACGCTACGGGATCGTGAGCTTTTTCTTCGGCGCTAAAATTATTTTTTATTCTATGAGGCATAGCGGGCGCATAGAGTACAAAATTGGCGAAACTAAGTTCAGGATTGACTCTGATGCTCATGAGAAATTTTTTAACTAAAAGGCGCGAATCCTGCGCTTTGCCTTCGAAAACAAGCTCTCTAGGTAACGCTGGGTAAGATTTGATATTTTTTAAAGCCCACTGTTCATAGTCCCCGAGTACTTTAACCAGGTTATTTTTCTCTGCCATTACAAAGCTCTCTAAGCTTTCAGGCACAATAGTAGGCACGCTCAAGGCAGGTATATTACCCAAGGCGGCATAAGTCAGCATATAATGCCCCTCCCACGCACTCACATGAGGCGCGAGGAGAAAAATTAGGCTCGAAAAAAAAAGAAGAAATATTCTGGGCATTTGAGTTCCAATAATAGCCTGTTTAATAAAAGCAATAAAATATTCGGCTTTACTTCTATCACGTTGCTCAAGGCTCAGCCAGATCTAACTATCATGCTAAAGCCTCTAATTTGCCCTAAAATTGGCCTTGATCTGAATTTAGTTTGGCCAGTTGCTACAACATCTCATCAATGCGGTATGTGCCGCATCGCTTTTTTTATAGGTGTAGAGCCATGCTTAAACTTAAGACCATGAAATTGCTGATTTAAAGGCGAGGACTCAAAAACAACGCATAGAGCTCTGCTCCAACTTAGCTTTTTTTAGCTTTAGCCGAAAACGGAGAAAATCATGAAAAACTTACAAGAGTTTTTAATAGCCTGCTTTGTTCTCACTGGTATCACCGCATGTTTTGTTGCCAACGAGCCGCCGATAGCAGAAAATACTCAAACAGAAGATACTGCACTACGATGGGGAGGGGGAATAGAGCCTAAAAAAGAGCAGGAGATCCCCGATAAAGAAATTACGCCGGATCCTGAGAAAGATATTGCCTGCGTCGAAGGAGATTCATGCGTCGTCATAGACAAGGGTTGCTGCCCAGGAGAGAAACGCGTGGCTATAAACTGGAAAAGTCTCACCAGTCTAAAAAAGCAATTACGCCAGGGCTGCACAGAACTCATGGCAGAACAAGCCAAGAAAAATATTCATAATATATGTCAAAAGCGAAGAATACTTGGACGTTTCTTTAGCGAATCACCACGCTGTGTTGATAAAAAATGTGTAATTAACTAACGCGACTTATTAATTACCCACGAAAAGGCTCTCGGATATTTTTCGCCCCAGGCAATAAAATTATCCATGAGCCTTGGATAACGCGCTAAACGCAAAAGAAGGCGCGTATTAGTATAATATTTTTTCACGATAAATTTATGAGCTTTTACATAGGGCTTAAGATACTCCGAAGAAATAATCGGTCGCGACGAAGACAAAGCTTGTTTTATTATTTTTGCGAGGACCTGAGCTTCTGACAACGCTATACTATTGCCCTCACCCGTAATTGCATCCAAGTAGCCGCTCGCATCACCGACCAGTGCTATGCCGTCGGCCATAGGCATGGTGCACCTGTGCTCTAAAGGACCTATGGCTCGCTCTTGGGAAATACACTCAGTATTTTTGATTTTCTCTAAAATACCAGGAAAATACGTTAAGAGATTTTCAAAGCATGGGGCCTGATCGGGATTTTTGTGCCATAAAAAAGTCACATTGGTCTGCTCTGGTCCACAAGGCGTAATATAAGCCTCAAGACCTGGCGCAAAATAAACCTCGACATGGCTGCTCCATGGCTTCAGGCGAAAATGCTTTCTGAGGCCAAAGCGCATAGAAGAGCGTGTTTTCAGCTCTAAGCCCGCCCATTTTCTTACCGAAGACCTCAGACCGTCGGCACCAATTATGAGCCGTGTACGCAAAGAGCCTGTATTATGTTTTACCAGCATAAATTGGTTTTTATTCTCGATACTGAGCACACGCGTCGATGAAAGAATAGAAAGATTACTCATCTGTGAGGCCCTCGCATATAGAGCCTGTGATAAAGCCGTACGACGCACACCCATGCCCGTGTGAGCTTGGTCAAATATGCTTGAAGCCCGCGCACCATGGCGATTAATAAAGCTCACGCCCTCGAATCTGCTCATGTGCTGTGGGTCAAGATGAGCCATAACACCAAGGCGCCTTAAATGCGCGACCCCCTCGGGCATGAGGCCTTCGCCGCAGGGTTTATCGATGGGGAAATTATTTCGCTCACACAATATAACACTAACGCCGGCTTGTGCGAGTTCCAAAGCCGTGCCTAAGCCGGCCGGGCCTCCGCCAATAATTACTACGTCGGCATCCATTATATTATTTTTATCCTACCATTGGAGCAATATAATTTCAGCACAAAATGCCGGGCCCATCGCCATGAGCACGCCGTAGTCCCCGGGCCTAAACTCACGTTTTTCTAAAGTTTTTTTCAAGATCATGAGCACCGAAGCTGATGACAAGTTACCAATTTCAGCCAGGCTCTCATAACTTAAACTTAAAGCATCAGCAGGAAGATCGAGTCCCCTACTTAACGCTTCAATTACTTTAGGACCCCCTGGATGCGCTATCCATGCTGCTACGTCACGACGTGTCAGCCGATGGCGTTTGAGCATCTCATCGATACAGCCGGGAATTTTCTCTTGGGCTATGGCAGGCACCTGTGCGTTTAAGATAATTTTAAAACCATCATCGGTTATATCCCAACCCATGACGCCCTCTGAGTTAGGAAAAAAGAAAGACTGATTGTCAATTATTTTGGGTATCTTGGGCAAAGCTGGCCTTGAGGGAATATTCTTAGAGCCAGCAACCACGACCGCTGCCGCCCCATCACCAAAGAGACCGCAGGCGATTATATTAGCCACTGAAATATCGGACTTTTGAAAAGTCAGCGTACAAAGCTCAAGCGACAGCACCAAAGAGAGCTCATCAGGATGACCACATAAATAATCCGCCGCTCGTGAAAGGCCCGCAGCCCCAGCGACACAACCGAGCCCAAAAAGCGGCATACGTTTAAGATTAGGCTTAAAAGGCAAACGATTCATGAGCCGTGCGTCGATCGATGGAACAGCAATGCCTGTTACCGTCGTAAAAATAATTTGAGAAATATCTTTGGGCTTAAGACCCGCCGTATCAAGCACTTTAGTCACGCTTTCTTCGGCTAAATCAAGGCCTGTTTCAATAAAGCGTCGATTGCGCTCGGCAAAGCTCAGATCTGCAGAATAATCAGCGAGAGGCATAGCCAAATGGCGCTTTTTTACTAAAACCGATTCAAGCAAGCGCTCGATAATTCGAGGATTTACCCCCTCGCTTTGCCATTTTTGTTTAAGCACGGCGCTTATCTGGTCCTGCTCAACATAATGAACAGGAAAAGCCGCTTCTATGGCTACAATTTGGCCTTTTATGCTATTCATGCTGAATCCTGGCTCCGGGGCTGTATAATCTTAAACACGTCGCTTTTATTTTTTATTCTTGAACTTGAGATTCATAACAGGCTTAAGAGCAAAATAATACTATTATGGGCTTTAATTAGAGCGTTAGTAGTTTATACAGGAACTATGTCTTATAAATTATCAGAACGCTTGAGCACACAAGAGCTCCAAAGCCGAATTTTATACCGCGATGCACTTATACTCGTGATTAATAAACCCTCAGGTATACCAGTACATCCCGCAGGAGGAAGTCGTCATAATTTGGAGCAATATTTTCACGAGCTTCAGTTTGGCCTTCCCAAAGCCCCGGTTTTAGCCCATCGATTAGATCTTGGCACAAGCGGCTGCTTAGTATTAGCCCGCCATGCTGAGGCCGCACGGCGCTTGGGTGAATTATTTAGTGCTGGTCTCGTGAAAAAAACTTATCATGCCATCGTTCATGGCCATGTTGCTTCTGAAGAAGGACGCATAGATGTAGCTCTTGCGAAACTTTCGGAAAACAAAAAGCATTGGTGGATGAAAGCAGACCCTAAGGGCCCTATCACTGCCCTCACTGATTACCGTGTCATAAAACGCTTAGAAAATAAGACCTGGCTTGAACTCACCCCTCACACCGGGCGCACGCATCAATTGCGCGTTCATTGCGCAGCGCTCGGTCATCCTATAGTAGGTGATTATATCTATGGCCATGATAGAGAAAAAGCCAAGCTTGAAAATCTCTACTTACACGCCCAAAGCATAGAGTTTTCTTTATATACCAAGAAACCGCCACTTATAATCCAAGCACCATGGCCGGCTCATATGAAAGCGCTTATAGAATAATCTTCACAAAAATACTTCAAGCTTTTGGGCCAGGCTGCCTATTTTGCTTACTAAAAACGCCGCCCACTTGAAATGCGCCAATTTTATAAACAGTCGTACTCATAGATGGATAAGTGGCATCAAGAAAATCATTATCTAAACTGCGAGCGCTTTTTTTGGTACCTTTCAGCCGTTTTAGTCGTTTTCCTTGGAGTTTTCCGAGGCTTTTCTGAAACGCCTTTTCTAATACATGTATAATTTCTGAATATGAGCTTTTAGTAATACCATGTCCAATAAACATCAATTTGTCGTTAATGAGGCCCGTATAAATGGCGTATTCTCCGTATGAATTTCCTCGTGGGGCAATTTCTTCGTATTCAGGATGGTTGGCAAAATAGACAATATCTCCAGGAGTAAGCTCTTGTAATTGCGTAATTATTTTTTCTGCCAAGATATTCTCATGAAAAATAATATTCTCCCTGAAATCGCCTGTTTTCTCGTCAGGAAATGAGACTGCAAATGTCGAAAGAGATAGAACACGAGAGCCCGTGAAAAATTCATTAAATTGGAACACTGAGAGAACTTTGGATAAACTAAAGTAAGCTATAGCCATGGCAGCTCCACTGCAATCCAAAACTAGATCAGCATTCTCGCAGGAACTAATAGCCTCATGAGAGGAAAAGCTCGAGCGAGGTATGTAAGAGCCATGTTCGTGATGTACCAATTCTCCGTTTTCACTCAGCACATAAGCGCCATTTGCTACCCAATATTTCGTCGGCAAAATAAAAGCGTCGTTGTCATCATTGTTAAACTCTGCTTTATGAATAAAACGGGGGAAATCAGCTATCATATGAAGGCGAAATTCAATTTCATTAATTAGGTCGTCATATGATTCAAACTTAATTTTTTCATTTTGTAATTCAAAAGAACTAATAATTTCTTTAACGATTGCTACGACGTCAAGATTACTGAAGACATCTATTACCCTTGAATCGTTTAATATCTTTGCGCTTACACAAGAAGAATCAACACTTATTTTAGCGTGATTATAAACATAATAAGTATTATCTTTACTAAATACTATCTTAGAGCAATTGACAAATCTATTATCATCCATCGACCGCAACGGTAGGGAACAAAAATAAAAACCAATGACCAACCTAATAAAATATTTGAAAATAATCATAAAAACCCTTATATTTTAATAACTTAACTTATTATAAGCATCAGATCGATATAAACATAGGGCAACATACCAGAGCCCAATAAATACACAAGGCTCGAGGATATAAATAATCTAAATATCTTCAAGCCTTATATTATTTTTTTAAGAAAAAATACTAATTTTTCCTAAAATAGCTAAACCTATATATAGTTCTGGAAACTCCTGGAAAACTATTATTAATCATATATTTAGCATCGGGTCCATCGGCCTGTGCTTTCATATGATTAGCCTTAGGATTATCTTTACTATCGCGGGCAAATAAACCATTGAGCCAACTAAAAATTTTTCCGCGGGGAAAAGGCCCTATGCCATGACCTTTGAATAGAGGCTCACCACCTTCAATACCCGTACATATTGCATACTCTCCGCTACCGAGGCCAAGAGGATGCTTTTCAGCATAGTTAGGGTAATTTTGAAAATACACGATGTCACCTGGAATTATTTCTTTAAAATCGCTGATATCAACTTCCTTTACGATTTTGTAAAAAAATGGATTCTCAACAGTAGAGCCTCCTTCGGTTTTCCCACAGAGCTCTGCATTAAAAGTCGCAATATAAAATACATCATCTTTAAATATATGATTAAAATCAGGCCCCAATACATCCGACAGTGATATATAAGAATGAAGCATAGCGGCAGAACCACAGTCTAAAATCATATCAGTATCTTTACAGCTCTGTATGGCCTCAAAATATGTAATATTATTAGACGGAACATAAGCCCCACCTACAATAGGTTCATTATGCTTATCACCAATGATTTGACAAACTCGAGCATCCCAATTTCTTGGCAATTCTAAATTATCATTTTTATTGGTATTATAAGATACGTTATCTAGAAATTTATCATACGTCGAAGCAGCAATTAAGCGATAAGTTACTTCATGTATTAAATTTTCCAGAGTTATTTCAAAATCCTCTCTCGAGTTAACGAGAGCATTTATAATAACTAATGCTTCTCTGAAAATATTGCAGCTTGAGTGCTGCTTACAGCTAACATGCGAAAAATCATCGTGCGCTATTTTTGCGACATGCAGCTTGATAACGTTAACCATGGCATCACTAAAGTCTTCACCAGCCTCTTCATAGTAAATTGTACCCGAACCGATTTTAATCAAATCAGAATTATCTATATCCTCGATTTGATATTTCTCGGGAGGATCCATACAAAGAGCCGGGATGCAGCCTATAAATAGAGCGATCAAAATAGCCCATAATCTACTCATTATTAAACTCCTGGAATTATATTTATTTAATTTAATACTTGCTTTGTTATAAAAACATATTAAACATGCTTTATACGCATGTCAATCCGACTAAAACCAATATCCAACATGCACAAATGCTTAATATTATTACAGATAATAATATCACCGCAATCAAGACGCTGATTTTATTCGAAAATATTTTTTAATATTTAATTTATATTTTAATAATTTTTTGAGGTTTATTTATATTCTAGGCATGCAGAATCGACTAAATTTATTAGTAATTATAAATAATTAATAAAATTAGTACGAGAACAAAAAGAGTTTTCTGAATCAAGTTTGGTTTTATAAATTTGAGAAAAATAAATGGCCGCGTGCTTACAAACAGCGAAAGCGGCCTGCACGGTATTTTGCAACGCGCATAACAAGCACCATAATCGGGCTTCTAATATGCGAGTTTGATCAAAGCTTCTTTGCTTAAATTTTTCTTTTCTAAGCCCGCGATATCCGCCACTATCGCGCCCTCGGCCATAGCTACTATGCGATCGCCATATTTGAGGGCGTATTCTAGACTATGGGTAATCATAATAGTTGTAAGTTTCTTCTCGCGTATATGGGTATTGGTAAGTGCCATCAGTGTATCGGCTGCCTTTGGATCCAAAGCGCTCGTATGCTCATCTAACAGCAAAGCTTTGGGCACATGAGCAAAACACATAGCAAGCGCCAAAGCTTGACGCTGGCCGCCGGAGAGATGGCCTGCTAAAATATCAAGACGCTGCGGCAGCAAGGGATTAAAAGAAGCTAGATAAGACACCATATGCGCATGTGTTTGCTTAAGCCCGCGTGTTCTTAAAAGCGCCAGGCGCAAATTCATGAGCACCGACAAATCGCTAAAAGTTGAATGCTGTAGATCTTGTGTCAAAGTAGCTACCTGAAGCGCTACTTTATGCACCGGCTCACCAACAATATTGCGCCCCGTTACGAGAACTTTGCCATTATTGGGCTTAATAAGACCGTTAATAATTTTAATGAGCGAACTTTTACCAGAGCCATTGGGGCCCACTAGTATTACAAATTCGCCTTCATAAATAGTTAAATTTATTGTGCGAATAATCTCTTGCTCAAAGCGGGTAAACGATACATCGCTAATTTCGAGAGCAATTTTTCTCATGTGGTCCTGCTTTGCGTATGCACTGCCCTATCTGAAGCCAGGAGCAAAAATAATATTAAAAAAGCACCTATAGCCATTTTTAAATAGACGGGACTCAGGCCATATCTAATCACTTCGTTGGTGAGTACAAAATATAAAATCACACCTAAAAACGTAAAAGAAATAGCCGCAATATCCTGGACTAAATCATGGCGTTTAAAAATATTGAGGAGCTGACGACCTATCAAAATCATCGCAATACCGATAAGCGCCTGACCAAAACCCATATTAATATCGGCATAGCCACTCGCCAAAGCACTAAGACTTCCTGAGAGAGCGGCAAGACCGTTTGAAATCGACAAGCCTACCATGCGCAAGCGTTCTGGATTCTGCCCTAACATGGCTACCAGTTGCTGATTATTGCCGAAAGCCTTAAGCCACAAACCAGTTTTGCTCATGAGAAAAATACTCAGGCCAAAAGCCAATATCGGGATAATAAGCGCAAGAATCATGCCGCGCATAGAGACCGAAGTGAGACCTAAAAGACCAATATTTGGGCGCTGCATAATAACTAGACTCAGCGAATTCAAAATAAAAGCCATGAGTATGCCGGCTATGAGCGGGTCAATGCGATTATTACGCTGGATTAAAGCCGTTATGGACCCCGCTACCATTCCGGCTCCAAGAGCTAACAAGAACGCAAGAGGCAAAGAGACACCACTGCTCACAGATTTGCCAAAAACTGCCGCCCCTAAAACAAAAGTTCCATCCACGCTCAAGTCGGCTATTCTTAAAACGCTAAAACTTAGATATATGCCGAGTACAAGAGGAAAAATAAGACATGCTTGCTCGATTATTTGAATCACATAGCTCATCGTTGTATCACTTCATATTTTTGTAGTTCGGCAGCTTTAATAAGATCAAGAATATTCACGCCCTGTTTTTCGCAGGCTTTTTTGTTGATAAAAACGCTTATCTTATCCAAAAATTCTATAGGCTTGGCAATATTTTTGCCAGCAAAATGCTGTGCCGCAATTTGAGCACCCTGTCGACCAATATCAGCTTCGATCACTCCTAAAGCAAAAGCACCGCCTTTTGAATTAGAGCCTTCATCTGAAGTAATTAACGGAATCTTAAGTTTTTCAGCTTGCTGTATCAAAGCCTCGATACCACTGACAACCATGTTATCTTTCAAAATAATAATAGCCTGCGAATCAGGTTCTATGCGCGAAGCAACGGTATAAAGCTCAGCTAAATTTTGAATCATCAACTGCTGCACGCGCATCCCCTCGTGCATGCAAGCTTCGCTAAAAGCCGCGGCGTCATCGGGCATTTTGTCATTGCTGCTAAAAATAAGCGTCAAACGCCTAAGATTTGGTAAAGCTGCACGAATAAATTTAAGTTGCTTAAGAGGGGCCACTTCATCCACCACCCCCATGAGACCGGGCCTCGCTTTTTCAGCTGGTGATCCGGGCGGCATATTGGCAGCAAGAAATAATAATGGCTGTTCTTGTGAAGCTAAATTAATGGCCATTTGGGTAGTTCCCGTACCGAGGGTAACCAAGAGATTTACTTTATCGTTTAAAAATTTATTTATAGCTGATTTTTGCAAATTAATATCGCCCAAAGCGTTTTGCACTTGGATATTTATTTTTTGCTCACCCATAATATTTGCTATTTCTTTTTTAAAACCACTCGTAATATCTTCCAGTGCAACATGCTGCATAGGAACAACGATACCAATTTTAATATTCTCTTCTTGCGTGGACTGCGGATAGAAAAACCAGAGAGCAAAAAGCGCTAAACATGCCAGCAATAAAAATATCTTATTCATGAAAAAATTCTCCGAAATAGGCTTTGAGCTCAGGAGAGATAGCTTTAAGAGCATGAGAGCCGCGCGTAATTTTGGCGATACTCAACTTAAGGCGAGCAGCAAGCTCACGCTGAGTTTCCTGCCCCAAAGAGAGGCTCTTGATTATCGCGTAACGAGATTCAAGCTGATGCAGCTCTTCAGGCGTAAAAAGCAAATCCAAAAGCTCAAAACGAACCGCTTCGCAAGGAGCCTGCTTTACCAAATCTATTAACGCTTTGATCTCATCCACGTAACAACAAACCCTTTGTACTCATTTAGCATTACAGACATAATAAGCCCAGACAAGCTTGTCAAGCATCTAATTATTTTTCTCGCAACGTGTGTTTAAATATTCGAGCAGACGGTTATCGCCATTATTTTTAATAATATCCAAAATATTAAGTTCTTGCGAATTGCGAATTTGTAACAAGAGCTTTAGTTCAGAGGCTCTTAGATGAGCTATCACCGACCTATCAAATCGCTTCGATTTGGCCATAGTATGCAGTGGTGTATCGCCTTCAGCATCAGCTATTTGCAAGAAAGAAACTATAGACGTACGATGAGCCACAAGCTCATTAAGCAATTCTCTTTCAGCAGCATAATGCAGCGGTGTTTTTCCATAAATATCTGCTTCTATAAGCTCTTTATCTAAAGCCTCACGACAGACAAATCTAAGCCACCGCCGGTTATCTTGAAGAACCGCTAGGTGCAAACGCGTGTGACGCATCTTATGGGGCTGCTCATTTTCAACCTGTGCCTGGCGCCTATTAGTGCGTTTCTTCTTTATTGACGGCTTATGCTGAAGAGCAAGCAGAGCAGGAGGGTAGCTCTTATCACTTTCGAACTTATCGATAAAATTGGCAACTTGTGAAGCTATATGAGAAGAAAGTGTTGGAGAAACTGCGGGCCCTCTAACTACTAAACCAGAACCAGAAACCGACGGCATTTTCCTGCTGAACTCGAAAGACTTATGCATGGCGAGCTTCCCTTAAAAATCTTATGCACAAGTCTTTGGCTAAGCCGATTATTCCTACTTTTTATCGTTGAGAGGAACGACAAAGCGTCCCTTTAATAAAGGCTCATCATCAAAGTTATTAATAGGCTTTTTAAGTGGTGCTTTTGCCTGATCGGGAAGAATATGCACACTAAAATTGACGCGACGGCCCTTATCAGGAATCGGCGAGGCCGGATCAGCCTTAAGCTTAAATGGCCCCAAATCTCTCCCCCACTTATTCTTAAAATTTTTATATTTTCGCTCAAAGTTTGCCCTTATTGGGTCGAAATCCCACAACTCTTCAAGGCATTCTACTAAGCTATTTTGGCGATAGGTTCTTCTGATACCATCATTCCCTCGCCCACCGCCACTAACGCTTATTAAATTTTTCGCATCCGCTTTTTCACATAATCGCGAAAGCGCAGGAATAAATATATGTACGTCAACATCAGAAGCTTCTTTTGTATTAGGTGTATCAAACGTATATACTTTTAGAGCCTCGATAGGATCTTGAGCGCTATTTTTGCATATCGGACTTGATTCGAAAAGATTAGCAAGCTTACCTTTGGCGGGATTTTGTGAAACGAAAGTCGTTCCTGTTCCGATAACAGCAATTTTGGGACCCGGATCTTTGAGCGGGTCTTTGACTGGGTTTGGGTCTTTGAAATCCTCAAAGAGCGTCTTTATATCTTGCTGAAAATCTTTCCAGTCTTTATCGAGCAAAAAAGGAAGTGGACGAGGGTCTTGAAACCTTTCGAGTGCTTCTAATCTTTCGAATAAAGCCGCATCGTTGTTCTGAGGAAAGAGTCGTTCTCGCGCATAAGCAATATAGCAATCGGGATTTTCATATTTCAATGAAAATATCCCGTATTCCCTAATAATTTTTGCAAAATCTTCGAAAGCCGCAAAATCTTCTTTGCTCGTCAGCCCAGGATTAGCACTTAGAGCAAAAAGCTCTCTCCCAGTTTTTTTATCCAAAATACGATACACTAAAAACTTGCCTATTTTACTGTCATTTTCGATCGATAAAATTTCCTTATTACCACCTGACACAGGTGTTCTGTAAAACTCACCGTTATTATCGACAGAATATTTGTAATTCTTATAAACATAATCTCTATTGTGTAATTTAATATAATCTTCATCGACACCGAGCGCAGCGCGTTGAGCCAAAATAGCTTTTAAGCCGGCTTCGCCCGACTTTGATTTTGCTATGAGTACATCTCCCTCCAACTTAAGCTCAAAATCTCTTTCTTGAGCTAATCCCGTCAAAAGCCGCGTCAAAATCATCTTTATTTTTATAGCATTAGTGTTAAATTGCAGGTCTCCAAAAGGAGTTGTAAAAATTAAATCCAAATCACAGCTTTGATTCTTGGCAAGCCTTGCACCAGCGCAGGTAGAGCTCAAAGCTTGCACAAAATAGGCCGGCAGCACTATTTTGTCTATATAGACCGATTGGTCTACATATTGGTTGGTAAGCGTTATTTTGAAATTCTTTTTATCACCCACTGAAAGTACATGGTGACCAAGTTTAGATCCTGAAATAGCGAGTTGCCCCTGCACCGCCTGCTCAACTACTTGAGTTTTTATAGGAATCTGAATATCTGCTTCTGGCTTATTATTAAGCCTATACGACAGCGTTATTTTATTATTATAGGGTCCTATTTTAGTGCCAGTAAATACAACAAAAACCTGGCAACTTTGTCCGGATTTTATTATTTTGCATGATGAGGCATGATTAATATGTAAACCGTCACGAGCCGTAAAAATAACATGCGTAGCATCATGAGAATTGGGATTTTTTATAGTCATTGATTCTGCTTTACTCGCACTGCCTCTATAATAACTCGCTTTGAAAATAGGGCCATAAACTTCTAAAGGGCGAAAATTTGGACTTTTAGATGTGCAGCCAATAAATACTACTGGAATTAATAACAGCATAAATCTTATAATATATTTACTCATACGTTATCACTCCCATAGTTTTTACAAACATAAATACACATAACTTGTTAAATATAATATTATTTCACTACTCGCACAGTAAAAAATTCTAACAGATCTGCCGATAATTATTAATATTGCCATCAAAGACATACTTGTTATTAATCTATATAATTACAACGGCTTTATTAAGCCTATTACTACAAATAGGTGCAACGTGAACAGAATAACAAGTTTTACCAGATTATTATCTTTGCCATTTTGTGCTCTTATTATACTAAGCAGCTGCGCCGATAAGAAAAATCAGGCTTTACAGCAAAGTCACGCGGAAAATTTAGTTGCTGCAGAAACCAACATAGATGATCAAGATTCTGAAGAGTTTACAAAAACCGAATATTTTAGTCGCAAAAAAGAGCGGGTAAAATATTTCTTGGGCGAATTTAAAGATTTTCCCGATCCTGTTTTTGATCCTCAGGCAGAACTTAAAATTCCTGATCAAGAAGACATAGAAAGCTTGTTTAAATATATACGTAAAAATCTTGATTCGCTCGAGCTTGAAGGCCCTAATCCAGAAGCTTTAAAGAACAACTTGTTTATGAACGAAGAAGGTAAAATCGATTTTAATAAATTACTTGATAAATTTAGATTTCAACCATTATTTAAAGACCTTTCTTTTTCTATTGAACACTTGACTTATAACCGCGCAAAAGGAGTGCCTGGATTTAAGCCTATTAGATATACAACTATGTTTAAAAATCTTATTATGAAAGATATTTTATTTGACAGTGTTAAGCTTGATGACGTGGACTTTACCGGTTCAGATCTCACCAAAGTGACCGTCGCTAATTCTTCATATAATCGCACGCTTTGCATGAGATGTAATTTTAATAATAGCTATTTTGATAACTCGACAGCAAAAGATGCCGATTTTTCATTTTCGAAAGGCAGTCTTAGTTTTGAAAATAATAATATTTCTTTTATTAAAATAACCGATTCTAATTTTGACAAATTAGAATTTGAAGGCGGTACGTTAAGAAATTCGGTATTTATAAATACTAAAAATTTAGAAATTTCAGATACTGTAAAGACTTTCAACAATGTCACCGACACTTCAACATCACAATCTTTGCCACTAAAATCGGTTGGTCTCGTGTTTGAAGACTCATTCCCAGGCGGCACCGGCACCAAAGTTCTCAATAAAATTCGTGAAAGCGATTATCAGCCTATCAAGATTGAATTCGCTTTGGAAAAAATTATCGATGAAGAAGCGCTCTTAAAAGAAATAAATAATCTACACAAAAAAGCTTTAGATCTTATAGATAATAATAGCCTTGCAAAAAAAATGCTCATAGTCTTCAGGCAAGATTCTCAGGCCTATCCGCAAATAGCAAAAATCGAAAAAATGGCCCAAGGGTATGTAAATAAGCTTGATTCGTTGATTATACCAGGCGGTTTAGATATAGAGCCCTATTTTTATGATAGAAATATGACGCCAGAAGAATTTTATGCCGATCAAAAAACCAGACTAAAAGCTAAAAAGAATATAGAAACAGAAGATTTTCCTATTCGAACTTTACTTGAAATATTCTTACTTGATTTATCGATAGAAAAACAAATACCTTTGTTGCTCATATGCCGCGGGGCTCATATTTATAACATATGGAAAGGCGGCAAAATGATCGAGAATTTACCTGATGTCTATGACGACATAAACTTCGATAGCCATTTAAGATATATCGTAAAAGCCGATAATTTATCCGAAGAAGATAAGAATCAAAAACTAATTAAATTAGTAAATAAACAAGGGAAAAAACCAATTGGTGTCTACGGAAACCATCATCAGGCAATAGAAATGGAAAGTCTTCCCTCTGATTTACGCGTATTGCTCGTCTGGGACCTGCAAAAACGTGGTGCTATTCCTTATGCGCTTTATGATCGAAGCTATGCACCGGGGGTATGGCTTACTCAGTTTCATCCTGAAGTCAAAGAAGAATTTGGCGCCGCCATGGCGCGGCAATTATCTAGTCTTAATAACGAGATCTTTGACTCGTTCTTTGAACTCATGAAATCTCGTAAGTCCCAACAAGCTATTGACGGGCCCACAACCCCTCTTACGATAAGCATCGACCAATAAAACTTGCTCATGAATACTGTGCCCCTGAAAAGGGGCGCTTTAGTTACTGAACAGAACACGGAATAAAAACGGGCTGTCTTATAGGATTATAAACAAATAAAATTCGTTGCCCTTCTTCAAGAATAACACAAAAGTCAGCTATATCACCTACTTGATGGACAGGGGCGCCGACCATTTTAAAAACAAAGGGCTTATTCTCAAGCGTAAAAGTTGTCCCCCATTCGGATCTTAAAATTTGGTTTACGGGACCTCGACAATGCCTGAGCTCTAATCTGCCCTCGTAGTATGAGACTATTTTACTATTACGTAAGTTAAGATCATCTTCTCGAAAATTATAGTTATTATGTTCTTGAGCCCTTTCTCCAATTTCTGCCGATAATAAATCGCTCGCGCCAAAAAATATACAAATCGAAAGTATCACCATAAATTTGGGTTTTTGCATAGATAACCTACTAATTAGCTTTAAGTTTATGTGCCAGTACTTAAACTAAGTGAGAAAAAATAGCATTGGGCAAGCTTAGTCTTTTATTTTATGATTTTTCACGTAAAAAAACTTGGTAATCTAAATTATTCAAGGCTTTTATGAATTCCTATTTTTGGCTTGCCGTGTTGTCGTCTTTTTTAGGCCCTCTTTGTTATCATTTTATTCCTGCCGAAACAAAGCTTGCTCGCTTTGTCGATGGCATGATTGTTACAGCACTTGTTTGTTTGGTGAGTTTTCACATATTGCCCGAAAGCCTTGAACACTCTGGCATAACCAGTATTTTGGCGGTTATTTTAGGGCTCATTGGGCCAGTATTTATAAGCCGCATGACCAAGCGCAGCGAGTGTGAGATTCAAAAGCCTTTCTTAATTATCTCGGCTTTGGGCTTTGTTGCTCATAATCTTATCGATGGCGCAGCACTTATTGTACATCCTTCGGCTCAAAGCAGCACGCACCTTCTGGCTCTCGCTATTGTTATTCATCGTCTTTTAGTTTCGATGGGCCTGTGGAAAACTATGTCGAGTTCTTTTGGTAATCTTCTGAGTTTTTTGGCGCTCATTGCTCTTAACACTGCTATGGCTTGTGGTTATTTTTTTGGTCAACAGATTTTTAGCCGTATGGAAGCAGATATTTTCCATACCCTTCAATGCTTAACCTGTGGCATGCTTTTTCATGTTTTGTTGCATCCTCATCATATTAAAGAATTGCTCAAACAAGCACGAAATCCCGGTTTTTTGATAAAAACTCAATCGGTTGGGGCTTTCTGCGGTATTATTCTAGCAAGCTTGGCCTATCTTTTCTGGCCAGCCCATAGCCATTCAACTCACGGCGCTTCTGAGACTCGGGATAAACATGAACAAAGTATTAGCCAGTGAACTTTTTATTTTCGGTTTTGACGGTCTTAGCTTAAGTCATGATTTGAAAAAATATCTTGCCACTACGCCCGTAGGAGGCCTCATATTATTTAAGCGCAACATAGAATCGTTAGAGCAAATAATTCAACTTAATACTGAAATAACTAACGCTCACGCTACTCACGTGCCTCTTATCAGTGTCGATCAAGAAGGTGGGCGTGTAGCGCGCTTAAAGAATATAGCCACTGAAATCCCGCCCTTAGCAACTTTACGTGAAGCGTTTTTAAGCGATCCCAACTTGGCTTATCGCCTTGGTGCACTCATGGGGCGTGAACTTGTTGCACTCGGCTTTCATCTTAACTTTGCACCTGTTTGTGATGTCGCCGTAGGCCAAAACAGCGGTGACATAATCGGTGATCGAGCTTTTTCTCATGATGCCGAAGAAGCCGCTTTACTGGTAGGAAAATACATCGAAGGGATGCAAGGCGCAGGTCTTGCAGGCTCAGCCAAACACTTTCCTGGCCATGGGGCTACGTGTATAGATAGCCATTTCTTCTTACCGCGTGTTAATACCAGCCAAGAGATTTTTGAAAAGCGCGAGCTTGTGCCTTTTAGAGCGGCTATTAGATCCGGCGTCGCGACAATTATGACGGCTCATATTATAGCCATGAGCTATGATACAAAAGTACCGGCTACGCTGAGTAATAAAATTATAAGCCAACTTTTACGTCGCGACCTTAATTTTAACAATGTTGTAATAAGCGATGACTTAGATATGAAAGCCGTTGCTGACCATTATGATCTTAAAGAAATTTTGGAGCAGGCTTTAAGAGCATCGGTCGATATGTTTATTATCGGCAATAATTTTCCCAAAACTTTAGAAGCCATTGCGCTCTTACAAGAGCTTATCGATAACAACTCAGACTTAGCTGCGCTCGCCTTCGCTGCCCGCGAACGCATAAATCGCTTACGTGCGCGTTTTATCGGCAAGCCTTTAGCCCCCGATATCGCCCAAGCGCGGCTCATAGTAAAATCTACGCCGCATCTTGAATTGCTTAATTCTTGTCGTTAGAGTTTTATGAGCTCATCAAACACGCGAGAAAAGACATGGCTGATCTGACGTATCGTATTTTAGTTTGTGAATCCTTTGGCGCTGAAGGCCTAGCGCTGCTTAAAAATTATAAGAAATTTGAAGTGAATATCGCGCTTGAGCTTAAGAAAGCTGAGCTCATACAACAGATTCCCTCTTATGACTGCATACTCATAAGAAGTCAGACTTTAGTTGATCGCGAACTCATAAACGCTGGCATAAAACTCAAACTTATTGCCCGTGCGGGAGTTGGTGTAAATAATATCGACATGAACTGCGCAAAAGAAAGAGGCATCACTGTTATTAATACGCCTTCTGCTAATAGTATATCGACAGCAGAGTTTGCCTTCGGCCTTATGCTATCACTTGCGCGCGAGATCCCAGCTGCGCGCCAGCATGTGCAGGCCGGTCTTTGGGATCGAGCCCAATTTGTCGGGTGTGAACTTGCTTATAAAAAGCTTGGAATAGTAGGCTTTGGTAACGTCGGACGTCTGCTTGCCGCACGAGCCAAGGCTTTTTGTATGAGCGTTGCGGCCTTTGATCCCGCGATCGAGCACGCGACGATGGCTGATTTTGGCGCTGAAAAACTTGGGCTTGAAGAACTTCTTGCACAAAGCGATATTATTTCGCTTCACTGCAGTTTAAACCAACATACCCAAAACTTAATCAACGAAAATAATATTGCCCTCATGAAGCCCGGCATGATGCTTATTAATACTGCACGAGGCGAACTCATCAACGAAAATGCTCTTTTGGCTGCACTCGAGCGAGGGAATATAAGCAAGGCAGCTATCGATGTTTACCCACAAGAGCCTCCAGCTAAAAATAGTCTTTTGATCAATCATCCTAAAATAATCGCGACACCACACCTTGGTGCTTCGACTGAAGAAGCACAAAAACGCGTGGCAACTTTACTTGCCGAACAAACTATTAGTTTTTTTAGTTAAATACTAAGAAATAAATTGGAGTAAAAATTTGATGATTACTAAACTTACTAAGATTATTTTCTTGGCTTTGTCTTTCTGTAGCTTTTCTTTAATATCTTTAAATATTGACAAAAATAAGATTACTCGAGGCGATAATATTTTTCTGAAAAAACTGATCCAGTATAAAATAAATGCCGGATCAGATTGGCATGCTATTAAAATTATTACTGGAGATAACGAAATAGAAGTCGATAAATTTACTCTTTGTTTAAGATCGAGTTATTTTCGTAAGGCCCTTAATTTACCGATGAAAGAAAAAATCAGTAATATATTTAATTTTAAAAACGAAATACCATATTGGGCCATGGTAAAAATCTTGAGACTTATTTATGATCAACAAATTGACGATGTTGATTACTCAGTTAGCAACGACGATAGAGAAGATTTTTTAGGATATATTGAATATTTTGATATTGGTGAATATCTAGACAAAGTTTATCCAGTTATGTCCCCTATGAGCGCTACGCACCACACACAGTCAGGAATCCCTTACGACAATGCGCAATCACTTAAGCTCGTCGTTGACTGGTCAGGCCAAAAATGCTGGCAAGATAGCACGGGAGACGTTTGGACAAAAGCAGCTCGAAATTCTGACGGGGAAATTATATATTTAACATCTGCCGAAGCTGATAGTTATTGCAAAGAAAGAAAAGGACGCGTGCCTCATTACGAAGATTTCCAGAGGCTCGCTCGCTCCATGGGCAAGGGTTTCTTTTTTAGCAGTTATTTTCCACAGATAATAAAAGACCTAAAATTAAATCTCTGGACACAAACAAGAGTAGCTCCCTCTTTTTCGCGATTAGGCCGCTCTCAACCCAATTATGTTTTTGAAGGCCAAACGGGAAAGTTTATAGAAGGCTGGCCGGCCCTTTATAGAGAACATGACAGGTTTGCTGTCATGTGTATTTTAAGAAGTGTGCGTGGTTAGAATAGAACGATCAGATTATTATTTACTTATTAAATACCCAAGTTTAAAGCGTGAAAAAATAATATCTTACACATAATTATAAACATCTCGCACACACCAAAATAAACCAGAGTTATATTATATATAAACTATGTATCGCAGAACATTAACGGATACTTATGTCACGCGCCGAAAAAAAAACACACATGGTCAAGATTGTGCACAAAAGTGCAGGATCCACCACCGGGCGCGTGCGATTGAGTATTTACTTACTTTATCGTTCTGACCCAATGAGCGACTGGTTAAAAAGAAGCTTATCTAATCAAAATGGCATTTTGGCAGTTACAGTCAATTTACGCACCGGCACTCTTCTTATTATTTATAATCTAAATCAACTGACACTCGAGCAAATTATAAGCATGGCCGAAGAGCTCTTACATGAAAACTCAAACATAATTAGACGTGAATTTTACCAAAGCCGTTATGGGATAAAAAGCGCAACAAGCCAACTTGTGCCACCAATTCCTTGGCACGCTCTTGCACCAACGCAGGTTTTAAGCCTCTGTGAAAGCTCGAGCCCTCAAGGACTTACATCAAAACAGGCTTATCGTCATTTACAAAAATACGGAACGAACCGCCTCAACGTGGTTCAAAAACGCTCAGAATGGGAGATTTTCTCAAAGCAATTTAAAAGTCTTCCTATCGTTTTGCTGCTTGGTTCTGCTGGAATATCGACTCTTACGGGAGGGCTGCCCGAAGCTTTGGTCATTCTTGGTGTAGTTTTTTTCAATGCCTATCTTGGCTACAAAACAGAAAGTTCCGCAGAAAAAACTGTCAATTTATTCTCTCAAAATAAGCACGCCGATGTTTTAGTCATGCGCGATAATAAGCCTATATCGATCAAAATCGAGAGTGTTGCTTTGGGAGATTTATTAATATTACTTCCTGGTATCCGTATCTCGGCAGATGCCAGGATTTTAAGCGTCGAGCATCTGCAGGTCGATGAATCGATTCTTACTGGAGAAAGCGTCCCTGCCACTAAAAGCTCCGTCAAACTCCATGATCAAAAACTGCCAATAGCCGATCGCACCAATATGGTTTTTCGTGGAACCGTTGTTAGCTCTGGCAAAGGTCTTGCAGTTGTTGTGGCCACTGGGAATTCAACAGAATTAGGCATTATTCAAAACTTGATGGGAGAATCTATACGGCCCGATACCCCTCTGCAAAAACAGCTTCATGTATTGAGCGAAAGAATGGTTGCAGTATCGCTCGGTATTTCCTTCGTTGTTTTTATTTTAGGAATATTAAGAGGAGCGAAATTTTTAGAAACACTTAAAACAGCCATTTCTTTGGCAGTTGCGGCTATTCCTGAGGGATTATCCACTGTTGCCACTTTTTCTCTCGCCAAGGGTATTAACCGACTCGAGCAACATAAGCTCCTCGTTCGGCATTTGGACGATTTAGAAACGCTCGGTAATATTAATATTATATGCTTTGATAAAACAGGCACTTTGACAGCTAACGAGATGAACGTAGAAGCTATCCACACACTTAGTGGGCAATTGAGCTTTAAGCATCCAGAATTAGAGCAACTCATAAAGACCGTTGCACTTTGCAACGAGGCTGAACTGAGAGATGATTTAATTATAGGAAGCCCCACCGAATCAGCCCTGCTTAGATTAGCCATTCACAGCAATAGTAATATTAAAGAGCTGAGATCTACGTATAAGCTCATTGCCACTCACTATCGAACAGAGCGCCGCGGCTATATGCTCACGCTTCACCAACAAACACCAAGCTCGCCTCTACTCATCGCAGCCAAGGGACAACCTCATGAAATACTAAAACGCTGCTCGCATTACTTAAGAGATGGAAAAGTTCTTGAACTCTTATCAAGCGATCGAATTATTATAGAGCATGCCAATACCCAAATGGCTGAATCATCGCTGAGAGTCTTAGGCGTTGCTTATCAGGAGATAAGCCCTACAGCGGATCCTGCGAATACTTCTTTGATTTGGCTCGGTCTCATTGGTTTGCGTGATCCTATACGTCCTGGCATCCATGAACTTATTAAAATTCTTCATCGCGCTGGCATACATACTGTGATGATCACGGGCGACCAGAATGCCACGGCTTTAGCGATCGCGAAAGAACTTAATCTCAGTGAAGGAAAAGAACTTCAGATAATCGATGCAAAAATGCTTGAGAATCTTGACGCCGATCTTCTTTGCTCGCGTGCTTCTCAAGCCCATATATTTTCCCGCATGAGTCCTTCTCATAAACTGCATGTCATAAAAGCGCTGCAGCAATCTGGCATGATAGTAGCGATGACAGGAGACGGCCTCAATGATGGTCCGGCCCTACGGGGCGCAAATCTTGGCATTGCCATGGGCGGGCGAGAATCGGAAATAGCCCGCAGTGTTGCGGATTTAGTTTTGACGCAGAGCGATCTTCTGGCTTTAATACAAGGAATAGAAGAAGGAAGAACTATTCATAGTAATCTTAAAAAAGCCGTTGCTTATATTATTTCGCAAAATCTCAGTGAAATGCTTTTTACTTTTGCTTCTGTTTTCGCGGGATTTGGAGAGCCTCTCACCCCGCTTCAACTCCTTTGGGTCAATTTAGTCACCGACATACTTCCTGAACTTGCCCTCAGCCAAGATCCTCCTGAATCAGATATTCTTCAGCATGCGCCTGAAAAATTTAATGGCAAGCTTCTTTCGTATCGAGATTTAAAAAGCGTTGCTCTTCAGTCATGTATCTTAAGCGCCGCATCTTTGACGGGATATCTCTACGGAGTTCACAATTACGGAATAGGACCACGCGCTAAAACTTTGGGTTTTATTACTTTAAATACGGCCTCACTTCTTCATACTTTTAGTTCACGATCTTCCAAACTTTCAATTTTCGATCGCACGCGACTATCTCGTAATAATTATATTCCGGTTTCTATCGGCATTGGCTTTACAGCAGAGATCGCAGCTATTTTAGTTCCGACTTTAAAAAGATTTCTCAAAACCGCAACTTTATCAAGAAGTGACCTCTTAGTAGCAGGGAGCAGTTCGGTTGCTGCTTTTTTATTAATCGAAGCCAGTAAATTTATTCAAAACCGAGCGCAGAAAAAAAACAACGCTCTTGAAGAGGAGAAATAAGGCATGGAATTTTCTAAACAAAAAAAGCAATTTATTCTTGGATTTTCTATCGGGCTCGCCCTAGGAATTATTATGAGAGAGCTCTCGCCAGATATGAAAGCTATGCTCAAACCAATGGCTAAGAATCTTATTCGCAGCACTTTCACTTTTGTAGAAAAATGTCGAGAAAAAATATCGGTATTTGGCGAAGCTGTAGAAGATATCACTGCTGAGGTCAATTATGAACTAAAAAACAAAAAAGAAGCATCCACGAATTCAAAGGCCGCAAAAAAAAGAAGAAAAGAAGGCCCTTCTAAGGCAGCTCAAGCATCTTCTCAGGGGACTATAAATTATGACGCCTAAAGCCTATATTCAACATGATTTACCAGGCCGCCTGAGAGTTTATATACCTACTCATAAGGGCTTAGATAAATTCTTTACCCAATTACATGTAAAATTAGGTGAATGCGACGCCATTGATGGCGCTCATGTTAATGCAAGAACCGGAAGCGTATTAATATATTATAGAGGCGAAAAACTCATAATTGCTGATT
>Ga0318562_10000080_pt1 | contig 42753 bp, 54 predicted proteins | sample GRESIP066b5f18_FD_203688 | JGI IMG/M metagenome (GOLD analysis project Ga0318562, IMG submission 203688) | Tropical soil microbial communities from Luquillo Experimental Forest, Puerto Rico - GRE.SIPMG.066b5f18 | ecosystem: Environmental > Terrestrial > Soil > Tropical forest > Bulk soil... | reverse complement strand
CCGGCGGTTCCGGGTCCCGACCCCCAGCCGGCCCCCGCCACTTCGTCTGCCCAACCTTCGCCGGCTCCCCTGCCACCGTCTCGTGTAACCTAACCTTCCCAGGGTTACCTCCCCGCTGCCCTATCCTGCTCCCTTCCACACTAATAGGCGCTACCGCCTTACTACTCTTACGTCCCATTGCTATTCTCCTTTCCTTTAGTTGTTTAGTTAAAAAATTTTTAGAGCGAGAGGACCGGTCGCCTAATCGCGCTGCCGGCGACTAGCGGGCCCCCTCCCCCCATCTCTTAGCTAGCTAGTTGATTGGCGATCATCTCTCCACGGAGGGTCATCCTCCTTTGTGGCGTGATTGTGGCATTTTTATTGGTTTTCGCCCAGCTCGATTCACGATGCAGGACACAGTGCGCCATAGGCGCGCAGCCTTGGGAATCGGGCGACCGGTAAGGAAAGGTTTGAGGTTCCGATACGCTGCGTTGTCGTCATTTGGATCAGCCGCGTCGAGAGCCAATTCAGCGAGATGACGAGAGCTTTTGGGATTGACCAGGCGATTTTGCCGAACTGCCAGGCTGCCGGATAGACTTCGACACCGTCTTTGACCTTGATGACGATGAGTTCGAAACCGATGAGGAGGTAGGGGAGAGCGAAGTCAGGGAGGACGAAATAATCGGAATAGACTGAGTAGAGTGCGACGTTACCTTTGCGGCCGATTTGGGAATAGGAGCGGCCTGGAGTTTTGAAGTGGATAGGGAGCGGGACGATTTTGGTTTGTTTTTTCATGGGATATTATTTTCTGCGTCACGGATGAAGGAACGGGTTGAAGCGAGTTCGAGCAGTTTGATGGCGCGATCGATATAGGATTGGGCGAGAGGGAGGTTGAAGTTTTTGGCAAGGATATTATCCCACTGAGCGAGTTTGATGGCGAGGTTGAGGACTTGGTATTCGTTCATTGGTTTTTCTTTTATTTGGCACTGGGTTCACCTTAAGTGCTACGAGATGTTGGTGACACAATACCCTCTTCTCTCTCTTTAGAGAGAGGGTATTTGGCACTAGTAGCACGTCGGTGTGTGTCAAAAGGGATAAGACAGTAATTGACATAATGGCACTAACGATACTTTTTCAGGCACCGTTTTTAGAGGTATAAGAAGGAGTGAGGCCGTAACCGTTTTCGGTTTTGGAGAAGTAGATTGCTTTCTGGCTAGTGGCTTCTTTGAGTCTGCGTTCGAAGGTACGTTTTGAGATGCCGAGGATTGAGGTGGCGCGTTTGAGGAGTTCGGAGTGTGGGAGTGTTTCTTGCTGGGTGATGATGGAGCAGAGTTGTTCGACGTTTGATTCTTTTGGGCGGCCTTTGGTTTTAAGTTTATCGGGGTCGAGGGTTGGATCGACTCTGAAGCGAGGGTAATCCCAGCGGATGCCGAAAGGTTCGACAGGTTTAAAGGAGCGGAGGAAGACTTCGACACTGAAGCAATTTTCCTCTTGGAGATCGGTAAAGGTGAGGCCGGCATCAGGGAAGCGGCTCCAGACGCCGGAACCGCTGAAGCGGTCTTGGGCTTGTTTCTGGGATTGGTCGCCTTTGGCGAAGTGTTGTAGGAGGGCGATGGCGCAATTAAGTACGCTGGCGACGGCGAGGAATTTATCGAGGAGTTTACTGACGCCGGCTTGATCATTTTCGCTATAGCCTTCAGTGGCGAGGAGGCGATAAACTGGATCAAACGAGATGAGGGCGAGTTTGAGGGAACCGACTTCGAGAGGGATTTGATCGATATCGTCGAGTTTGATACTTTTGCCGCGCAGACAGGCGCAGAGGATATTATCGACGGAGCCGCGGAGACCTTGGAGAGTGTAGGAATCGTGGATAGCCATCAGGCGATGGCGGAGGTCTGGAGCGGTAAGTTCGAGGTCATAATGGGCGACCAGGGCTTTATGGCATTTGAATCCCAGCCAATCGAAGCCGTTGGCGATGCAATAGAGCATATCGAGGCGCGCCCAGGATTTCCAGCGTTTGGCTTCGCCGCCCATGAGCATGATTTCGCCTTGGCGCAAGAGTCCTTCGATAACGACAGGAGCGTAATTAATTGGCATCAGGGCGGGTTTAGCGAGACTCCAGAGGTTAGTGTTTTTGTGGTCACTGAGTTGGTGTTTGAGTGCCGCCTCGTAGTCCATTTCATAATCCTGCTGCTATGGCTGGTTTAAAGCGGAGTTGGAGGACGGTTTTATCGAAAACGTCTTTAGTGATCCACAAGGAGACCTGGAACCGTTTGCCTTCGATCTGGGCCGGGCCGATAAAATCGGGATCTAGGGAACCGGAGCGTTTTTTATAGAAGTTATCTTTGAGTAGAGCGGTGCCGCCACTAAAGCGCAAGATGGGAGGTTTTTGGGTTGGTGAGAGTGGTCCGCGCAGGAGGGCGTAATCTTTAAGGAGCTCGATATAATAATCGACCAGGTCTTTGCTAGCGCGAGCATGTTGCTGGGCGAGGGCGAAGATCTCGCTGATAGCGGCTTTTTGTTCTGGGGAATAGTGTTTATGTTGTTGGGCAAGGCAATCGAGGACGGTGGGGAAATCGGTGGTAGCTAGTTCAGAGAAAACCAGGTTAATCGCTCCCAATAAATCGGTGCAGAATGGCTCTGGAAAATGAAGTACAGGGTCCAGATGCCGAAGGACTTTGGGTAAAACGAGGTCTGGGAAATGCCAGGCAAGACTAACAGTTGAGCGTTGGATTTCGGGGGCATAAAAGCTAGAGTCGATTCCTTCCATAGAAACTCCTTAACGATTCGACAGTTTTCAGTCTGTTAAAAGCGCGGGTGGTCTGAATCCCCTGGTGAAAACCATTTTTAAAACCGTATTTATAACCGACCATGATCATGGAAAGGGACAGGGCGATAACGGCGACGAGGTCGGCGATTAACAGGGCGGCATCATTCATTTTGCTTCCTCTTTTGTTAATTCCGGAGCCAGGGAACGGTAGTTGAGGACAGGGGCCAACAACTCATTAAAGGTTTCAGTTAAACGGCGTCCGCGCAAGCCGGTAGCTTGGGCAAATTTGGCCTCCAGGCGCGAGATGCTTAAAGAAGTGCAGGCTAGAAAATCATCCATTTCGAGCCGGTTTTCGGTCCAGAGTGCGAGAGCTTTTTGGAGTTGGGTGATTTCGCGTAAGCGTTTTCCATCGCGCAAATGCCAGCCCGGGAGAGCGTCTGGTTGTTGGGAGAGCAACGTTTTATAGGCCTCCTCGAAGGTTTTAATGAGGTTTTTCAAGGTTTTGATTTGTTCGAGGAAGAGCGAACCGGCTGTGCCTGTGGGCAGGAGGTAATCGCCGGTATCCAGAGCTGCGGTCGCCGGGACAATGGCTTTGAGTTGCGGACATTGGAGTCTGGCTGGGCAATAGTCGCACCAGCGTCCCGGGGTACGCGGAGCCAGGGGATCGCTCGACTCCGAGAGTGACAGGTGCAGACGCGCTAAGGCGAACTCTGCCTCTCTCAAGGAGAAAGTGCAGAGGCTGGTGTGCTCTTTTTTCCTGGGACTGAGCAAGGCAGCGGTAAAATGAATAGCCTTTTGGTAATTAGCGTGCAAGAGCGCGACCAGTTCGCGAAGCTGATCATTGGCTGGGGCGCTTTCGACATCGCCAAAAGAGGTTTTTGCGTCAAGAACCAGGATACGTGTTTGGTCGGCCGAGATATAAGCAGCATCGTACTGGCCGCTGAAGATTGGGGTAATACCGGTGTGTAGCCAGAGACGGACTTCGCGACCAAGGAGTTGGTAATCGTCCGAACCGCTCCAATCGGCTACGAGCAGCATTTCCAACCGGCGCAAATCATTGACGGTTTGTCCTTCGTCACTGGTGAGTTCGACTGGGACGCCGGACCAGGCAGCATGGACGCGCGTGCCGCTCTCTGCATCCGGGCCCGGAGGGATCACTTCAAGCGTGCCGGCTTGGCGCAATTCGGCGATAAGATTTTCGCTGCCGGTACATTTCCGGCGGCGCGCGGCGCTGCTGGCACTGGGGAGATCGAGTCGATCGGGATCGGTAATCATGTTCACACTTTCATTTCCTGCTGGCCGGCTCTGGTTTTGCGCAGGTGGTTTAAGCGGACCACAACATTATCCCAATCACCGAGCACGGTCTGTAACAGCTCTTTGGAAAGATCGCTGAGTAAACGGACTTCCTGGTTCTTTTTGATAAAGTTGACTGAGCGCAGGACATCGAAGAGTTCGGTGTGTTTAAATCCTTCCTCATCGAGTTTGAGGGCAACTTGATCAGCCAGGACAGCTACAGAAAGCGATGGTTTTTGCTCCGTTTCGGCGGGGGCTGGAAATGGCTCGGAGGAATCCTCTGGGCCATTGGTTGCGACACGTGGCGGCCGACCGCGTTTAGGTTTATCGGGCTCAGTAAGGACAGCGCGCGCCGGCACCGCGGCATTGAAGCGTTCGGACTCGGTAAGCGCATCTCCGTCAGTTTCGCGTTCCAGAGCATCGCGACTTTCGGGAGAGAGCGGCAACGATTTGCTATGGCGACGGAAGACGGTTTTCTTAGCCATTTCGTTGAAATCTGTCACCCATGGGCCTTTATCCGGAGTGCGACTTCGCCGACGGACACTCTGAATTTCGTCAATACCCATGACATCAAATTCCTCTGTACCATCCGGGAGACGGACCCAGCTATAAGCGCAATAGACCGCACCGCGGTCGCGCAGATTGGGCACATGATCCAGGATGCCGTGCGATCCGAACCGGATTTCGAAAGTGTCATTCTGTCCGACGACATCACAATGCATGGCACTGACATCCTTGTTACGGCGCAAGAGCTCTTTGACACCTTTGTAATCAATAATCAAAGTGCAATCGTTGCCGTAAGGAACCAGGTGCGCCCGGCGCCCGTCTGGGTCCAAGCCCAAGGCGGCAAGCTGGATGAGGCAATTGAAGAAACTTTCGGGCGACGTTTTGAGCAACGCAGGATTGCGATAGGTTGCCTGGAGCGCGATCCGGATGAAACGATCCGGGCTCATGGTGCGCGGCATGGCATCGGCCAATTGGCGTTTGATTGCGTCACTCAAGAGATAATCTTTGAGTTGTCGTTTAGGTGTGGAGAGTTCGGTTGTTGTCATAAGAATTTTTGTACCAGTTTGATACCGGCATCGGCGCTAGTGATGATATGAACCTCGTGTCCGAGTTCATCCAGAAGCCGGATAGCGGCCAGTTGCTGCTGACTGAAGACGCCGTCTGGGCCCTTCATTTCCAAGAGGAGCGAGCGATTAGGCAACCAGATTGAATAATCGGGATGGCCGGCCCGGATGGTGGAAGCTTTATCGCTACGCGGATTAACCGGCCAGAGTTTGCGTTCGAGGCGGCGCAAGTTCAGCCACGTGTTAAAGGTGCGTTGTTCGTGGAGTTCGCCTTTTGGTATCTTGGTTTCAGACTCGGGGATCTCGGGTTTTTTGGGAGGTTGAAAAAGGATTTCGGCGCGATCATCGGGTTGATGCAATGCCTGGTCGGCGGGAGACATTAGTTTCCAGATCCGTCTGGGTACTATTGCCATGGGGGGGCCTAGAGTTTGCCGGTAGTGCGATCGCGCTTAAACTTCTCGAGATCCCTAGGATCCCAGCGCCAGGTACCTCCGAGTCGGATTGCCGGCAAGATTCCTAGTCGAGACCACTTGTACACGGTTTGAGCGTGCAGGCTGAGGAACCTGCTCGCTTCATGAATATCTAAGAGACTTGGTGCAAGAGCATCTGGCATAGAGCGGCTTCCTTTAATGTGCGCCGACTCTAGCACAGAGAATTTTGGCGTTTAGAGAGCCCCAACAGAAATCGAAGCGTAAACGAAGCGCATGTCGAAATTTCTCGAACTGTAGACGAGTAAGGAAAGAAGGGGAAAATTACTTGACGATTTTGTCGCGCCCTTTGGTACGAGAATTCCTTTTTTCGAATCGCAACGGCCAGATCAGCTCGTCGCCGAGAGTGATTTGCTCAAGAAGCGTGTTCATGGCATGCCGGAAAAAATGAGCAATTGAAGAGAAGCCCAACTGTTTAAGGGCTTTGCGCAATTTATCTTTTTCGTGAGGGGTAACGCGCACGGTGGAAATATTGGAAGTTCTTTTAGCAGACACAAGCAGCATCAACGCATTATTGCTTTAGGGTGCATAAGCAATAAATGATTTACGTCGCAACACCTGACTTACTCAGATTTCAATAAACTTTACTGGACAATGATTAGCAAATATTTCTATGTTGTCCGCGCCCAAGGAATGAGTAAAAAACGAGCCATACTGATTGAGCAGTTGATGGGAATGATTACGAAATACGATCCCGATGCGCAGACGCTTGCGCTGGAGCGTTTTCTAAATGGTCACCAATTATATAATTCGCGAACCCACCGGTTGCGGGAAGGAATCCGCGACCTGGCACAAGCCCGGCTAATCCTCTTAATCGTGGAGGAACTGGGGAAAGCGTGTGAAAAAACGGTATGGCTCTCAAAAGACGAAAAGAAACTCCTAGAGAAAAGCTTTGAAAATAATGAGCCCCGAGATGACGCGATTTGAGAAAGCAGTGGCGGAAGTGGCGGACGCTTTGGAATCCCTACCGATCCCGGAGAAGACCTTCTGCGAAGATCGGTTGCTGATGCTTTTGGATTTAGCGTTGAAACAACGTCTCCGGAAACGAACACGTCGGCGCTGGCTATACCTGCGACATGAAAGTGGTGTTAATTAAAGCGATGACATGAGCACTTTTGAAGAGTCTTGGCCGGAATGTGAGATATGCGGTGGACCGGTGGATCCGCAGGTCTGTATTCGGTTTTATATGGCAGATGAGGAGTACATTCTGCACTGGGAATGTGTAGGAGCGTTAGAGAGCGTGTTTCCGAACAATAATGGAAAAAACTAACAGTATCCGCATCGATGCTAAAACCCAGTGGCGTCTGACCAAGCTGTCAGCCTCGTGGTGGAAAATGCAGAAATACCGTGACGGCAAACCGACTGAGGATGTCCGATACTTCGCCAGCGAGAAGACCTGCATCCGGTACGCGAACAAATGAAAGAAGTTTTAATCGATTCTGAGCAGTTGGAAGCACTCCTGGAAGCCAACCGACGTTTGAGGAAACTGTGCGAGCGAGCGACCGAGGCAATGAGTGTGCCGCCCGGTAGGGTAATTATGAGTGAGGAAGCATTTCAGGAGTTGACCAGGGAGTTGAGCGATGCGGCAAATGAAGACTTATCGAATCCTTAACCTAGGCGCCGGCGTGCAATCAAGCACGCTGGCGCTGATGGGGTTAAAGAACTGGGAGTACTGGCATTGCTCTGAACCGTTGCCTTATCCGCCGGTTGGGCTGATTGATTTTGCGATTTTCGCCGATACCCAGGAAGAGCCGGCGGCGGTGTATCGGCATTTGGAGTGGCTTACTCGCGAGATCGGGAAGTTTATCAAGGTGCTTAAGCGGACTGCGGGCAAATTGGGCGATGATCTTGTTCACGGCATTAATTCAACGGGGCAACGGTTTGTGTCGATCCCGGCCTTTACAGCGCAAGAGGAGGGAATCAAAGATGGGATAACGAAGCGTCAATGTACGGCTGAATACAAAGTCAATGTTATTGAGCGGACCATTCGACGCGAGATTCTCGGCTTGGCACCGGGACAACGGATACCAAAGGACGTCGAGCTAACCCAGCTTTATGGGCTATCTTACGATGAGCCTGGGCGCATCATGCGGGTGCGGGCGCGCAAGCTTTGCGAGGTGGCTTTTCCGCTGTTCGAACTGGAGATGACACGGCGCTCTTGCCATAAGTGGTTGGCAAAGCATTATCCGCAAATAACTGTGCCACGCAGTGCATGTGTGTTTTGTCCGTACCATTCCAATGCCGAGTGGCGGGCGATCCGTGAGGTTCCTGAGGATTGGGCGCGGGCGATCCAGATTGACCGAGCGATCCGGGATCATGATTCAACTTGTACCCATGGATTGAATCAAATGCTTTATCTTCACCGTGACTGCGTGCCCTTAGACCAAGTCGATCTCACTGACCCCGAAACCAAGGAACGCAAGAAAGGCCAGGAAATGTTTGGTTTCATGGCTGAATGCGAAGGCATGTGCGACGTATAAAAACTCCAGTCCGCCTGATTAGAGGGAGCAAACAAAAAGCCAGTCAGAGTAGACTGGCTTCAATTATTTCCCTGATCCGCAAGGCAGGTTTGGGCTTGAGTTTCTCTAGAACGAATTCGTCAATCCTGACCGTGATCTGCTTCCTGCCATCGTTGATTCCAATCTTGCGCCCGGAGCCGGTTCGTTTGCCGCCGCGCTGTTTTTTCTCGTAGCGAGCGATGGCGCCGTAAACTTGTTCCTCGAATTCGTTCATTCCCGTGATCCTGCAGTGAAAACAAACTCACCAGTTTCAGTGTTTACTACATGGGCGAGAAACCCATTCAGATTCATGAACGACGCCTCCTCGACGTTGAGTTGCGCGCGTCTTTTCGCTTCTGCCAGCGAGTTAAAGCGATCTCCTTCATCCATGCTATTTTCGGTTCCTTCGTAAATGTGATATTTCATACTTCTTCTATATACGGCCCCTGTTTGAAAAGTAAAGTTATTTTTTCAAATAATCATTAAAACGTGCCACAAAGGTGCCACAATGTAGCGATTCCCTAGGGGAAGAGTCGATTCCATATCAACTGGTGGTGCGTGCCACTAGCGGGGGCGCAACTCGCGTAACTCGAGCCCTTTAAGAGCTTTAGGACATGTTCTTTGTGGAACAAAAAATCATCTCCACAGAGCCATTTAAAGCTAAAGTGAGTTGAAAAGAGTCCGATTTATGCCACTGTAAAGCCACAAGAATGAAGCACCAATTTACAGTCAACTTCCAAGAGCACGGCAACAATCGCTGGCGCGTGGAAGGTAAAATCGCCGGGCGCAGGATTCGCGCCTTCTTTCCTACCCGCGAACTCGCAGAGGAGCACGCGCGGATTCGCAATATCGAGCTTCGCAACGCCGGCGCCGAACTCGCCAACATCTCGAGTGAGCTACGGGCGGAAGCCAAAGCGTGTCAGCAGCGGCTGGATCCGCTGGCGGTCTCGCTAACGGAAGCGGTCAACTTCTACCTCGCACATCATGACGTGCGCAGCCGCAGCGTGTCAGTGAGCGATGCCTGCGCGAGTGTGCGGCGCGAGTGGACACGCCGACTCGAGAACCGCGAAATAAGCGAGAAATACCACAAGGCGATGGGCAAAGCGTGCGCCAAGCTGATCAGCTTTTTTGGGTCCCGAATGATCTGCGATATCACCACCACAGATTTGCGCGACGAGTTGACGGCGCTTTCGGTAGCAACCTCGACTCGCAATCACTACCGCACGCATTTCGGAGTCATCTTCGCGTTCGCGCGCGATAATCGTTGGGTGAAGGAGAATCCTGTAGCCGAACTTAAAAGCTGGACGGATCGCAGTGACAAAACACCGGAAATTGTCACCGTGGCACAAGCGGCAAAGTTGTTAGAGTGCGCGACCGATCCGCGCCTGGTGCCTGTCTTTGCCATCGGACTGTTTGCCGGTTTGCGCCCCGCGGAGATTCGCCGGCTGGACTGGAGCGAGATTCGTTGGGACAAAGCTCAAATTCGCGTGACCAGTGCCAAGAGTAAGACGGCGCAGCCGCGCTGGGTAAAAATGACACCTGCCTTGATGGAGTGGCTCGCTCCGTACCGCAAGGCGTCAGGCCCGGTCAATCCGCTGTCGGAATCCAACCAGTACAAGCTGATCGCTGAGACTGTAAAGGCCGCTGGGCTGTCACATTGGCCTCAGGACGGACTGCGGCACTCCTTTGGCAGTTACCATATGGCTTTGCACCAGAACGCTCCTCTGACTGCCGCACAGATGGGCCATATGACCACCAAGATGGTTCATGCGCACTATGACAACCATATGGTGATGCAGGACGAGGCGGAAGCGTACTTCGCGATCCGGTCGCTGAACGCACCGGAGAAGATCGTTGCAATGGCCGCCGGGAACGTTTAGTCAGCTTTTAAGGTTATGAGCACCGATCTGGACGCCCCAGCAACCAAACGCGACTTGCAGGACGCAATCGCGGAACTCAAAAACTACGTGCTTGAGCGCGAGAGCAGTCTGATCTGGAAAGTGATTGCCTTGCAGGTAACATTAATTGGAGCCATTGCCGGCGCTCAATGGGCGGCTTTCTTTTTGGTGCTGCAACATTTGCAGTGGAAACCGTGATCTGGGAGCGATAACCTCGAAGGGAAAGAAAGGAGGCAAACTACTGGACTGAAGAGAATTTTCACTGTTGTTCATCCTTTAGCGTTCCCCCTTGAACATCGCGCAGCCGATTTAGTTCGCGTTCGATCAAGGCCTCGACCCAGGCCGAACGCTGGCGCTCCGGGATCGCCCGCCGCATGGCATTAGCGACTTCGCTGCGAAGTTTAATAGCTACTAGCTGTTTCTTTATACCGCTGGGTGGTCGGCCGGCGCGTTCTCTGAATCCGCCTTTCATTTGCTCGCCTGCCGCAGTTCGGTGATCAGTTGCTGAGTCGGATCGGAATCGCAAGCCCAGTAGGCCGTTTGCTCCAACGCATCCGCCGCACGCTTACATAACTCGATCAACTGGTTCAGGTCCCGGTCATCCTCGACCCAGTGGCGTTTGAGGGTTTCGATTTCAGCCCTAGCTTTTTCCAAATCAGCGTAAACCAGATCAAGTTCATCAGGTTCATCGAGCGGATCGCCTTCCATTTGATTAATCCTATCAGTAAATCAAAGCCGGGACAAGAACGGTTGATTGATTTGCCACAAAATGCCACAATGTGGAGCAGTGCGTATCGCTACCAAAGAGCGCGATCCTTGGGGCAAGATCGACTGGCAGTCAGAGCTTCCGCAGGACGCGAATCCTCATGACCTCATCGAGGCTAAAGCCAGGATTGTCGCCACTCGGATGCCGGAGAAATACCGGCAAATCCTGACACTTCTCGCGGATGGAAATTCGCCGCAACTGATCAACAAATATTGCGGAGTGGGGGATGACGTGATCCGCCGGATCCGGCAGTTGCATCCGCAATCGCTGGCCAAAATCAAGGAAGCGGTTCTAGACAACCTGCTTGAGGCGAGCCAGGTGATGAGTGAACGATTGGCGCGCGAAGCGCACGAATTGCCGACTGGGCGCCTGGCGCAGGCACTGGCGCAGACAATCGACAAAGCGCAGCTCCTAAGCGGAGGGGTCACCCAACGCACCGAGACCAAACGAGTAGTCACTCGCGAAGAACTCCAGGCACTTTTTGAATCTCTCCCTAGAGCCAAAGCAACCGTCATCGAGGACAAAAAAGATGCCGACTGAAGATCTCACCGTTACTTGGGAATCGCCGCAGTTCACGGTAGACCTGACTCCGGTCGATGTAACGTTGCAGTTTCACGCTGCCGGCGCTGGGCCACAAGGACCACCAGGGGCAACCGGACCACCTGGATCGCAAGGTTTGCAAGGAGCAAATGGGCCGCCTGGAACCCAAGGGTTGCCAGGCCCGCAAGGCGCGCAAGGAGCACAGGGAATAGCTGGTCCCACCGGCCCTGTAGGTAACACCGGAGCAACCGGTCCTCAAGGACCACCTGGACCGGCCGGTGGCACTACCGTGGCTACAACTACGGCAGCCGATTTCACGCAACCGGCGGTTAATGCGACTGTTCCAGTGACTTTGACCAGTGGGAGTGGGATTTCCAATGGCTTGATTCTCTACATTCAGACCGGTGGCTATTATTCAGTGCAGTCAATCGCCGGTAATGTGGCAACGTTGCAAAATCTCGGTTACGCCGGAAATGCCGCGCCTCCCGCAACGATTAACTCCGGAGCGAACGTTGGGGGAGTCGGGCCTCAAGGACCGACCGGTCCACAAGGAGCACAAGGAGCACAAGGAGTTGCCGGTCCACAGGGAGCAACAGGACCGACTGGACCACAGGGAACAACCGGAGCAACAGGACCGCAAGGACCGCAAGGTCCAGCCGGTCCTGGCGACATGACAAAAGCTGTCTATGCGCCTGGCAGTGGACAGAATAACACTAATTTGGTCGATCACGCGCAATATGCTGACGCGGCAACCAGTGCCACCAGTGCGACAAATGCGACGAACGCGACCAATGCCAGTTCTGTTCCCTGGACTGGTGTGACCAGTAAACCAACAACTTTTCCACCGGCCGCGCACGGGACAACGCACAACCTAGGTGGCGGCGATGCGATCGCTCCGGATTGGAGTCAGGTCCAAAATAAGCCTGGCACCTTTCCGCCGGTTGTGCACGCATCGACGCATAACCTTGGCGGCAGCGACGCAATCGCTCCGGATTGGAGTCAGGTCCAGAACAAGCCGAGTACTTTTGCTCCCGCTCCGCACGAGACCAGCCATGTTACCGGCACCGATCAGATTCCATCGGCTAGTTCTTCCAGTCGTGGATTACTAGCTCAGACCAGTGGGAATACCACAGACTTCGTTGATGGCACTAATGCTTGTCAGAATCTGGTAACCGCAATCACGCCTACGATCACCAGTTTCCGCCTCCGTGCATTTCAAGCACTTGGAAATTGTAATTTCGAGGTGGATCAGCGCAATGTCGGGAATACCTTAACAGGTGGTCCGAATGGTTTGATTATTGACCGTTGGGGATTAGATCGTTCTGGACCTTTAACTGCTCAATATTCGATAGGACAACAACCAGGTCTGGTCGCCGTACCTGGTACTAGCAGTTACAATATAACCAGATCCTTCTTTCGGATAACTGTCACTACAGCGCAAAGTGCTTTAGCAGCAAGTGACAGATGCCGCATTTTCCAATATGTCGAGGGTCCGAACTGGAGAGAATTAAGCGGCGACGTTCATTCCATTAGTTTGTTGGTCAGGTCAAATGTGGCGAATTTGAAATTTGGTTTGCATTTGGTGGATCAGCCGACACAAACGCAAGTCTTGACTAAACTATGCACGATTGCGTCCGCTGGCGCGTGGCAATTAATTTCGCTTGCTTCCCTTCCCGTATGGCCTGCGGGCAACTTCACTTCTGCTCCAGGTGCTGTAGGATATTTGTTTGGCATTTGTCTAGCTGGTGGCAGTTCAGTTACTTCATCAGCAAATGATGTGTGGGTTAGCAATGGGAGTTTTCTGGCGGCAGCGGGACAAAGTAATTTTCTAACCACGGTTGGTAACCAATTCGACATTGCCTTCGTCCAACATTCCCCTGGGAGCAATGCCGACCTGATGGACCTCGATTTTGACACCAACCTTTCCAGGTGCCAGCGCATGTATCAGAAAAGTTATTCCTATTCGACGATTGCCGGGACTAATACCCAGGCTGGAATGATTGGGGGCTTTATTGCCTATAGTGTGGCGGGAGCCAACGGGCCGGGCATATTCAAACGCACGATGGCGAAAGTGCCGACCGTAAATGTATATAGTTCTCAAGGCACCATTAACAACATCAATTTGAATTCCACCGGAGCAGCAGTAGCGGTAACAGGTACCGCTAATGTTGGAGATGCAGGATTTCCGGGAGTAACAGCTGCTAGCACCTTAACAGCGGCGGCGGCTTATAATCTGCACTACACCGCCGACACCGGCTGGTAAACCACTTATGGCTTTTAGGTGATCGTAAATGAAAGCGCGTTGCTCGTCCGGTTGTTCTGATCGATGACGGTCACTTGTTTGGTGCCGGCAGCCGTTAAGTCCGCGGCCAGGATTGTCACGGTAAGCTGAGTCGGACTGACGTATGCCGGCGTGTAATTGGACGCGCCAAATTTAAGTTTTACCCCAGGCAGAAAATATTTGCCATTGACAGTGACCGACAGATTGCCGCTCCCGTGCGCGACGGTATTAGGTGCGAGCGAAGTCAGACTCGGGGGAAAGGGATCGGTAATTCCCAGCCCCCATCGGCGGTTCAGCCACCATTGGACCTTGCTCATTTAGTCTCGCGACGAAACTGGTTGGATGACGGTGAGCGTGCCACTGAAAAGCGGCGTGACGATCGGCGTAGGCGACGTAGGCGACTGAATCATCCGGACCTGGTAAAAGTACGGCACTGCCTGCATGCCACTGGTTACGGTCGAGGGCACAGTCAGCCAGGTGGTGCCTGCCGTCGGCGTAGAGGTCTCGGTCCAGTCAACTTCGATAACGGTCGGATCGGTATCTGGCAGATTGATATCGGTTTTGGCCGTAAAAGCGAATTCGAATCCGGTGATATCCAAAGGCTGGCTGACGCCGTTAATGTCAGTGACGATCAGTTTGATCTGGGAAGCGAGTGTGGCACCCTGTTCGACGCAGAGGTTTAAGCCAGGTGGAACGCATCCGGATAAGGTAGCCTGGGTTTGCGTCTGCGCCGGCGGCCCAACCGGAACGCCCGTTGCCGGTCGGGCGATTGGCGGAGGCGTGTGCTGAGATTGCCACCGGTACGCAGCCAGATTGGGGAGCTCCAATGTAGGCATCTTGGGACAGAATCGTGCCACAAAATGCCACTGGAAGCGAGGACCGAATTTTACTTTAGGAAACGTTGATTATGCCGTATATATAGAATCAATAAGATGATATTCCTCGCTTTATTTCTGCTGGTGATGCTGGTGTTCTGTCCGCATATCGTATTTGGCGTAATCGGTATGTACATCGCTGTTTACGGTACGGCCTTCATCATTGGTCAAATAGCTTATTTCCTCGAGCATGGGAAATTCGCTTCATTATCGAAAGACGACTCAGATTCTCGTCCGTACACAGAATATGATTGCAAGCTTGATCGCATCCGCGAAGATTACAGACATTATTGGGATCCGAATCATCGGAATTACCAACTCGACCCAAGTGATCCCAAGTACAAAAGAGATCAGCGTCCATGGTGGAAACGGTGGAACTCTACGACAAAATGAATGGATGGTGACTTTTATGCCTGACCAACCACAAAAACCTACAATCGACGATATCGTGCGCGAACTCGGTCACGATCGGATGGCTTTCTTCTCCGACATGGTGCGTCCGGATCAGGAAGATGAACGCGAGGAAGACGCCAATTTACCTCTCTCGCCGACTGCTACGAGAGAGGTTAAACTCACACCGGAGCATGAGCGAGCGATCATTGAGGATCTGGAAAAGCATTTTGGACGTAAGCTTACACCAGAGGAAATACACCTAGCTTTAGAGCAAGCACGTTCGATTTAAGCCTTTATTGCGCTTTTTCAGTCGGTATCCAGCTTTTCATAGACTTGTCCCAGGCACGGCCTAAAGCCATTTTCTCTCCGCCTTTCGGATAGCCGTTCCATTTCATAAAAACGACATCCGGCTTGCCATCTTTCGGATTCCAATTTGCCGGTGCCTGCGCTGGATCAAACGGTGCTCTGCCGGTCTCTTGAAAACCTAGTTGGGAATAGAGCCTCGTTAGATGTCCCTCGAATGCATCGAGCGTTCTACCGCCCATATTATTAATCGCATGGATTAAAGCATGAGTACCAGCGCCTTGTACTCCGCTATTGTTGAAGACGTTCTGGATGTCGCCATTGGGATCGACTGCGGCTCCTATCGTACCGTTCTGATTGGTAAAGAGTCGGTGTTGAGTCAAGTCTCCAGGTTTCAAATCTGACAGAAAACCAGGTCGCGTTGTCTTATTCCTTCCGGCGATAAAATCTTCCGGCGAGACCTCCTTGAAAGCCGGCGTTTTGGAGACGTGTTCGGCGTAAGCTTTTAGTTGCGGGATATAAGAGGCCTTGGCTGCTTGTGCACCACCTTTTGACCAACCCTGATCAACCCAATGCTGCTTCTCGGCGTACCACATAATGGCCTGGAACTCATGCGGATCCATGCCGGCTCGCTCTGCTGCCCGTCGAAACGCTTGCTGGCTAAAGGCAAAATCGAGATCGCTTACGCCTTGCTCACTCGGAGGTGTTAAACGCCATTGTTCTGGTGCGCCTTCGACTCCATCAAAACCCATCCGGCGCATGGTCCGTGCAGCCCATTTATCGATCGTCGCTTCCTTGCCGCGTCCGAAAAGATTGGCGAAGAAATTTGGTGTTTTCGGTCCCTTAACTTCGTCCAGCCAGGTGCCTGCCAAAACTTTCAGGACTTCGTCCGAGTTCTGGCTGAACTTCGTTTTCCCGTCAGCCTTTGTCGGTTTCATGTCCTCCGTGATGACGCCCGTCTTTTTATACTGACGGATCGCATCATCGTAGGCTCCTGACTGGTAGCGGTGATAAGCGACCAGAGCGTCATTCCAGTTTTCCATAACACCCTGGCCGGCACTGGTCGCAGCGAGCAAGTGACCGAAAAGTTCCGCGTCTTTTCCGAATCCTTTCTTGAGAAGACCTCGTACATCTTTGTACCAGGTCTTCGCCTTCATTATGTCCGGATTGTCTTTCCAACGTTGGTACTCTTGGAAAAGCTTGTCGGCATATGTCGTCACTGCACTATTCTTATCGAGTGCGGTCAGTTTTTTCTGTGCCTGCCCACTCAGATAATCTATGTGACCAAAATTGTTTTCTGTTAACGGTCCTGTCGGTTGTTTATCCGCAAGCAGAGGCGCACTGGTTATACCGTATGGGATCTTATCCTCGACCGTATTTCCCTTCTTTGTGGTATGATAGGTGACCGGGATCGCGGTCTTGTCCGGTGGTGCGGCTGGCGCAGTGCCTCCTCGAGGCGCGTAACTGACTTGTTCAGCGCCCGGCATGTAGTTGCGCTTCATCTGATAATATTGATCCTCTGAGATGAATGGCTTGATAGCGCCGGTTGCTGAGATCTGGTTGGCACGATCGATCCGGTAGCTTTTGACAATCGGGCGCACGCTCGCCGGCATTCGATCAACCAGTGGATTGGCGTCTCGTTGTCCGACAACATCCAGATTGGACAAGGCATTTATCGCGTTGCGCTTGTCTACGCCGATCGCATCCGCGCCGGGGCGCCCTTGGGCGTGATTAGTGAAGTAGGTATCGGCGTCTTGGGTAAACTCACCTGGGCTAGCCCACAGACCGCGAAACGGATCGCGCTTCGCCATCCGCTGATAGTTCTGGGTAAGCTGATTGAAATCGACACTCTTAACGTTGACGTTGCCGTCTTTGGTGACTTCGATGCCGTAAGGGACAGTGATCTTTTCGGTACCCTCGAATTGGCCGTACCCTTTTTTCGGGCCGAGTGCCTTGTGATAAAAGAAGCGCATCTCCATGCCTGGAGATCCTTTATCGGCCAGTACGCGGGATAACAGACGCAAGGAGCCGATCTGGTGCGGATTGTACTGGTTAGTCAGAGCCAGTGAATCCAGAACGTTATCGGGCAGATATCGCATGAAGAGGTTGCCTTCCTCAGTCTGGCGAAGCCCAAGTTCCATCCGTTGCGCTTCCGGCAGGGCTTCCAGGCCGCTCCTGACTGCGCCGGCGAAGTTGGCGTTGTAATCCTTGACTTCCTTTTGCGTGCGATAGATCGGTTCGCCCGTCAGAGGATTGCGCTGCACGGTCCCGTCCGGATTACGCACAATTTCCGGCGCATTAGTCAGCCAGGTATTGGCGACATTCGGATTCTGCATGTCGCTCCGAGTGAACCGGTGCGTGACAGCTTCTTCTGAATCGATCTGACCTTCGCGTTGAGTGGTCTTGAAATAGCTTTGAGCGAGTTGGTTATAGATCGGGTTGCGCTGGAGATCCGTGAACAATCCCGTGCCTGATACCCTGCCGCCAGGGGCCGAAAGCAGTTTGCCGCTTTCATCGACGGTATAGCCCATTTTGGCGAGTGCGGTTTTAATGGCCGCTTTGTTCGCCATCAAAGGCCGAAACGCACTATTGGAATCCAGTATTGGCGCACCCGAAAGCATGTAATCCACGCCACCTTCAGCGTAGAGCTCCTTGGCTATGTCAAAATCGGTCAGGTGCGCGGTCGGGAGACCGTTCTGCTGCATCTTGTTTTTGTACTCGGCCGCGAGGTTATTGAACGTCTGATTGGTGTAGTAACGGTCAGTGGCCTGATTGACTCCCAACGGTTTTCCGTCTGGGCCAAGAGCGGTGTACTGACCTACGGCTCCGGTAGTCGGATTACCAAAGAGGCTATCGTAGAGGTCCGGAAGCGTTCCGCTCTTAACGGCGCCATGAATGAGTTCATGCGCCAGTACGCCGCGAACGACTGAGTCGGGATTTGCGAGGTTTATCTGGATATGGCTGCGGCCGGCATTGTCGAAATAGTGGAATCCGTTGGCGCCTTGAGGATCATTGACGTAATCGGCTCGCAGGCCTGGAAAATGCGAAGCGTTCTGCGCGAGCAGGAGCTGGTTCGACGCTGAAAGGCGATCGAAATTATCACGCTCGCTTCCCAATAACGGTGGAGCGGGAGAAGTGACCTTAGCCATCGCTTGCGCAGTCAGTTCCCGTTCGGCCTGGACCCAATCGGTTTGTGGTGAACCGGTCGTGCCCGTAGCCTGGCGTTGTTGCGAAAGTTCGTAGGCGCGTGCCTGAATCTGATCGTTAGTCGGCGCCACAAACGGTTTAGCCGGTTCTGCCAACGGATCCGGCATCGGGATCACCTTGTTGGTATTCAGCGTGTCCCGGTAACGTTTCCAATCGCCGCGAGCCTGGAGAAAGTACTGGGCTGGATCGCTGAATTTTTGCCATTGTCCGAATCCGCCCCCAGCCATCCCGAAAATTCCGCCCTGCACAAGACCACCGGCTGCGCCTTGCCAACCACCGCCAGGCGCCGTTCCTTCGCCCTGGAGACCTCCAATTACCGCACCGGTTGCTGCGCCCGCCGCAGCTCCGCCGGCTGTCGCGGTTGCGGTCTGCATCAGCGGATGGTCAAGCGTGGCAGCCAGCCATTTTGGCATGTACTTGCTCTGCTCCGCGACGCGAGTCCAATAGGGAATTGTAGCTTCGCCGACCAGCAATTCCTTGCCCATGGCTTTAGAGAGAGAACTGACGGCATCGCCAATTTCCGGCAAATGTTCCAAGGTAGTCGAGATCGCGGTTCCGACAGGGCCGAAATGCTCAAAAACTCCGTAATCGAGGACTTTATCGACTACTGAGGAGGCGATCTTTTTTACGCCGGGAATGCCTAGTGAAACAATGTTGGTCAGTTTGTCTTTGATTGCTTCACCCAATGCCGGCAGTTGACCGGCAGCCTGCGCCACGTTGCCGGTTGTCTGGAGCACGGTATTTGCCATTGAAGCCGCGGTACCGGGATCCCCGGCAATCTTGTTGAGATTAGTTATCTGCGCGTTAAGGTTGGCAGTTTTCTGCGCGAGATCTTCAGTAGCTGCGCGCTGCGCAGGCGCCAGTTGCGCCATTGCTTGGCGAGTCGGCACATAGGCGGCATTAGCGGCACTCGCTTCCGGCGTCTTTGGCAGCATCTGCGTAGCATCCAAACCGCCCTTAAGTGCAGATGCTCCTGCCACGTCTTCCATCGCCCCCAACGATCGCTCAAAGAACATCGGTTTAAGCGCGCCAACTGCGGTCGCGCCGGCTAGTTCCCCCGCGTAATTAATCGGATTAAGCACAGTGGCCATTCCTGCGGCGGCCGGCTGGTTTACCGGAGCTGTCTGCACCTCGCGCCCAAACTCACTCTGACCGACTGCCTGATAAGCCTGACCGACCCATTGGCGCAGATGACTGCCGGCGGTCGCGAGTCCCTGCTGAAGCGATGCCGTGTCGAGTGTACTTTGCGCAAACTGCCTGTCCAGTTCCTCTCTGCTCTGTGGATCCTGGGCAGCCATCTCAAACAGCGGGCGCGGCGTTTGGATTAAACCGTTGTAGACGCCGGTTAGCATATTCCACGCCTGACTGAAAGCGTCTCCGACGCCTTGTGTACTCGTCGCCATCTCACTCGCCGTTCTCGATTGGAGCGTCTGAAACCCTGGATCGTGCATGTTATCCGTGGCTTTGCGCACCGCCATTTCCGCGCCGTCTTTAAGCAGGCTGAGTTGGTTTCCGACACCTTGAACGACTTCGCCACCGGCTCTGAGTAGTCCAGGCCAAAGACCGTTCATTGTGTCGCTGAAATTCTTCTGCCACGGTTGAGCCTCCAGCGGCTTGTGAATCAATTGATAATAGGCTTCCGGATTCTGCTCAAAAAATTTCGGATTCTTAGCTAAGGCGACCGCTAGCCGATCATTAAACGGCAAAGCATTCGGATCGCCACCGTTCTGGATATATTGATCGACATTGGCGACATCGTCGGGCGTTGCGACCCTCAGCCCAAAAGAGAGCGGGAGTTTCTGAATTTCGGTGTTACTGGTCTGAAGCGCCGGGATTCGAGGACCGTTGGCGCCTGGCCTGGAAATCGTGCCTTGCCCCAGTTCGCCCGTAGCCCCGTCCTTATCGTAAACGTCGATCGTCCCGCGCAAATTATCATTAGTGGTCGCGCCGAAAGTGAATTGGCGTTTGGTGCCGTCGCGTCCGGTAAAGATAAACTGTTCACCGGGCGACGCGTTAAATCGCTCGACCATGTCCGGACTCAAAGCGATCGAGGAACCGCTGGTTAGCGGATTATTCCAGTCGCCTACTCCGTTCTTGGAATGGAGATCTTCGCCCTGGTCACCGTCGAAACCGTAATGCTGGGCGTGAACAATATAGACCGGATCGTTGCTGACATCCCGCGGTTGCGGCTCCGATTGCGTTGCCGTGTCGGTAGCAACCGGCTGCGTTGCCACCGGAGCGACAGTATCTGCGCTGAAACCTGGAACGATTGGCAGAGTATCGGCCATAAGGATTTTAGCCGCTCGACAGATATCTGCTTAAATCCATCGTTGGAGAACTGTCTGAATTTTGCTGAATTTGCTGGACCGATGGAAGTTGTTGCGCCGGCTGCGGAGGTGGATTGGATAAATTCTGCTGCGCCTTCGCCCGCCAATCGCTATACGGTCGTTCATCAACGAAACGCTCGCCGCTGCCAGGGTCATACGTAACAGGCATCGAATGCAGGTGACCGGATTCGTTTCCGGTGGCGAGATTTGAGAGGTTCGAACCGCCGAGTGCGCGATCGATAATCGGATTGTACTGGGCGTACTCCTTATCGCTCACCGAGCGGTTTAACTGATTCATTGTAGCGGGCGGATAATAGCCTTTCCCGGTACTTGGATCGTAGGGATCAATGATTGTGTTTTGCAGACTGCGATTGGAAGCCAGTGCCCGATTCATCACGGACTCGGTATATCCCAGTCTGGCCTCAGTTCCCTGGTCCCCCACTTCCGCGCGGATACTGGCAATTAAGAGGCGCCTGTTTTCCGGATTCTGCAGTTCCTGCGCAAAGCTGGAGCGCGCCTGTGAAAGACTACTGAATACCGGAGTATTAATATCGAGTGTGGCAGGACCAGTGGTAACGGCAGGAGTTGTCCTGCCGGCATTGCTGAGATATTGGCTTAAATCCTGAATGGTTACCGGCTGCGCCCGCGGTGCGGCACCTGGTGCCCCCAGGAGCTGACTCGGATCGATTGAAAGCGTGTCGTCGGTAGCCATTGCTTATCGCCCCCACATTAGCGGATTGGGTGCCGACATGTCTGGCGGCAAAGCATTCGCTAAAGGACCACCCTGACGCGGCAATAATGATTTAGCCACTGCTCCAGCCTGTCCCGGCAGATTAACCAATCCCTGTATCATACCGGGAGCTGGAGGCGTCCCAGGGTCATTGGCGGTCGATCCATAAATAGGCTGGGGAGGTGCTCCATAGGCCGGCGGCGCCAAGGACACTTGAGCATTCGGACGTGGCGAAGGCGGCAGATTTTGTGCTTGTTGCGGTTGCGCTTGTTGCCCCGCACCGATCGCAGCGTTGACCTGCGCATTTACAACTTGCTGGGCTTGAGGCGAAGTTCCGGATTGCACCAACGGTTGACTCCTGACCGGATCCCAATCTTTATGCGCTTTCAGCCAGTTATTGCCATCTACCAAAAGATCGTTAATGCGCGTCGGATCCTGGCCCATAGCCTTCATCTGATCACGCGTCTTTGAGAGAACATCCTGCGACTGATTGTAGAGATTGAACCACTTGTTATGCGCGCTTTGAGGATTATCGATTTCGTTCGGGACAACGTTTTTATCCATCATCTCGATGATGTTCGCCTTGGTCGTTGCAGCCGGCAGATCGCCCTGAATGCCTTTGCCAAACGTTGGCGTTAGAAGGTCAGCTAACTGGAAATAATTGCGGGCGTCTTGACTCATATTGATCGCCGCTTCGCGAGTATGCCCAAAAAACGATTTTGCGAATCCACCGGTTCCTATTGGTGCACTTTCCGTCATTTGGTCGTGCAGCTTGGAAAGACGATCGATCCCGTCCATATCCACTGCTATTGCACTAATCTTATCTCCATAGGCTGGTTGCTCTTTTGTGGTATATGCTCCGCCATGTGACTGCGAATAGGCTGTCGCACTTGCACCCTCTTTCTGTTGTTCAGCCTGTTGCGCGATCTGTGCACGTTGAGCCGCTTCGACCTGGATCGGACTAAGACCACTTGGTTGTTGCGGAGTCAGTTCCCAATACTTTTGTTGTTGCTGGCGAGCCTGCGCAATGTTTGCTTCTGCCTGGCCCTTTTTAAAAGCTTCAGAATCCGAGTACGCTTTGTCGTAGAAGTCCCAGAGTTTTTCGACAGTCGGCAGCGCAGTCGGCGCCATCTGCGCTAAATCGGTGATTTTCTGGTTGACTACGGATGCGGCATACGAATGCGAATCCTGGTTCTGCATATCGGGACTGGCCGGATGTACGTCAACCGTAGTAGTGGGCGGTGCATCGGCAAAAGTGACAGTCGTAAATTGGTCAGCCATATTTATGCTCTGGGATGGAATGTATAACCGCCAGGTGCAGCGGCATCTGGAACCACATATCCAGGCTTACCTTGTGCATCGCTTGCCATTCTTGCGCCTGCCGGTGGCTGTCCAGCCAGCGGAGCACCAATTCGGTATTGCGGTTGCGCAGCGACTGGATTGGTGATGTTGCCGCTGCCTAACGGAGCTGCCACACCAGGGATACCGGAGACGGTCAAATTCTGCTGACCAATGGGCTGTCTTCTTTGTGGAACTATCGGCTGCACCGGTTGCGCCTGCGGTGCCGGTGGTTGTTGCTGTACTGGCTGTTGCTGCCCCTGTTGGATCGGATACTGTTGCGGTTTGGTCGCTTTATTTAAAGCAAATTGGTCCAGCAATGCCTGGTGTTGTTTCCAAATATCCAGGTTCGCACCATATCCCATCTTTGCCATTTCGCGGGCCTGAGCTTGTTGGGCAATCCATGCAGTCGAGTACATGCCAATCATCGATTGCTGCGCGCCCAGACTTTTGCCGGCGATCGCTTTGTATTGATCGTCACTGAGCATGCCGCTCCCGTGCATAGCATTAAGCGTGTCGGTCGCGTCCTGCCGTTGTTGCATCAGACTGGAGACGCCCGAGATTGCGCCTCCAATTGCCTTGCCGGCTTCTGTAATTCCAGAGGCGTAACCGGCTCCGATATCGGTCTTGCCGGCGTTATATGTTAAATCAAACTTAGGTGGAGTCGGATCAAATACTGCCATAAGGAATTATCCTTTCTTCTCGATACGAAATTGCATCTGCTCTTCAGTCCAGCCATACTCCGGCGCTGCGGCTGAAACGTTCTTAAGATAGCCTTTCATTTTCGGACAATAAACTTGCTCGCCGGCGTGCCGTTTATCGATGCACCTGATACAGGTTGGATACCAGTCGGAGTTAGTGGTTTTATCCGGCCATTCGCATCGATTCCTAATATCGTACCTGTCAGCCTGGAATGGGACATTAAACTCTTCGATGTAATCCCAGACATCGTCATGCGTCCATTCCTTCAAGGGAAAGAAGTAATCTGGTCCCTGATCCCGATAGACTAACCTGGATTTGAGCGGCACAATCCCAAAAATCTGATCTTCGTCGCAGTCTTTGTGCGCGATCAGGCCGATATCCCACGGGAAAACGAAAACACTGCATGGGCGCATCAGGAAATTGACTCCGCACAAGAATTTATGCGGATCGTCGCCATCTTTAAATTCGAGGCAATTTTTCAATACCGCCGCACTGGCGTGTTGACCTGTCTGATATTCACTGACCAGGGCAACCATCTGCGGACTATGGAGCAGAGACACTCGTATAGGCGGATAATTATGGGTTTCTAACTCCCAGTCTTCGATGACGCGATTGGCAAAAGCGTTTTTGCGAGGGAACCAGGGATCGACGTAATAGACGATCGGCATCCGGATATTTCGCGACAGCAACAAATGAAGAAGGGTCAAGCTATCCTTGCCGAACGAGCAGAGAAGCACCGGTTGCTCGTAGTTTTTGAGTTCCTCGCGGATGATGCCAAGTGTCTCGTCAATCTTTTCGGTCAGCTTCATGCTGTTTGACCTTTCTGTCGTAATCCAGATCACTTTCCGGCGGCACGGTGATCTCGGTTCCGGCGAGAATATCTTCAGCGGCCAGGAGCAAATGCTGTCCGTCGAGTACGGCACCCAACTCTGTATTGGCTGCGATCCCTACACGCGGGAAATTCATGAACTGGCTTTCATCGATGCAGATCACTACCTCCTCCGGTTTATCCGGATCGATAAAGCCCCGTTCCATAATGTATTTCCTGGAGCGAGGTTCAGCACTCTCGACAGCGTAGAGTGATACCACCCGATCAAGACCGGGACTGAACTGCCAGACAATCGCGCCCTGACGAATATCGCGTTTAGCAAAGACTCCCTGCCCGTGGATTTCGCTTTTCCGAATCTCTACGGGAACAGTTAACATTTGCCTCCTAAAACAGCGCCACACCACCGATCACCGCAGCCCCAATAGTTGCTCCTGCGCCGATCATTGCGCCTTTAGCCTGGCCCGCGGATTGCGCATTCATCTGGTTGGCGGCCGATGTCGCGTTATAACCTGCCATTGTGTTCTGGTTCACCAGTCCCAGCATACCGGATCCCTGAAATAATGCTGGACCACCAGTGCCGTAACCAGACACTGTGTATCCTGCTTGCGCAGCACTTGGTTGATATCCAAGCATCTGGGAAAGCGCATTCTGTTGTGCGCCGGTCAGATATTGGGCGGTTTGTGCGCCAATCTGTTGCTGGGCTAGTTGCTGCTGGAGTGCCGCACCCTGGAGTGCAGCCCCCTGGCCGATCGCGCTCTGGTAAGCACCGAGTGCCTGACCTTGCAAGGCTGCCTGTTGTTGGGTAGCGTTGGTCAAATTCTGCGCAATCTGTCCCTGCAGTCCGCTTTGCAGTCCGATATTAGACTGCTGAATCCCGGCGATTGCTTGCCCGAGTTGCCCGCCCAGTTGCTGGTTAGCTTGGGTCGTTGCGATATCCGTCGAGGTTAATCCGAGAGCGTTGGCAGTTCGCTGCTGCTGCTCGTTCTGAACTAATCCACTGACTCCGGACGCAAACTGTTCGCGCTGCCCCAGGAGCTGCTGCTGCATCTGTTGGGTTCCCATGATCTCGGCACCAATCGAACCGGCGCCCTGGAGCATCCCACGAGCTTGATAGGCTGCGCGTTCCTGCTGGGCCACATCTGCCGTCATTTGCGGCGACATGCTTCCACCCAGTGCCAACTGTTGCTGCGCGGTAGTCTGCAACTGCTGGGTGAGGGGATCCAGGTTCCCAAGTGCACTCATCACGTTGCCTTTGGTCGCATTGAAAATATCGCTCCGAGCATTTGCTAAAACGTTCTGCTGCAACTGCCCTAACTGCGCGACGGTCTGGTCGGTGCCAACCTGAGATTGGCCGGCGAGTGCCTGAAGTTGCTGGTTAATCGGCGTCATTTGTTGTCCAGCCTGAGACGCCAAATTCTCGAATGTCTGTACCTGCCCTGGCATTTGCTGCATCACGTTCTGATAGAGACCACTAAGAGTCGGATCCAATCCGGCATTCATTTGTGACGTAGCAAAATTGGCCAGTTGTCCATACTGCGGACTGGATGCCATTAAAGCCTGCGACGTTGGTCTAGCGATATTCTGCATGATCCCGAGTTCTGCCCCAGACGCTGATGCTTGCAACTGATTCTGTATGTTCTGCATCTGCGGCAGATTCTGCATATTACTCATCAGCATCTGCTGCTGCAGTTGGTTATACAATGGCTGGTACTGCGCCTCTTCGGCGTACAGCGCAGGCGCATTTTGAACGTACCCTTTGATTGCCTGGCCCATTTCTTTGCCGGCGTCAGGTGGTGGGGGCGCTTGTACGCTTGGTGCTCCTCCCATGATCAAACCTCCTTATTCTTTAACATGGGACTCCCGCCCGTGGCTGGGTCTTGAAGTCCATCCAATACAATCGTTGCCAGGGGATAAATCGAAGTCGCCCCCGTCGCTTATAAATGACCCATTCAAGCTGGTAGGGCGCTTCGAGACACAATTCATACGGAGAAAACGTGCCCTTCTCGGTCGCATAAAAATGGATGAACCAGGCATTGTGCGGGGTGCCTTCAAGTAACGTCTTCCCGTCTGTCCGACAGGTCTCACCCATAAGCAAATAATTCGGACGGCGGATAATAGTGCCGCCAAAAAAACATCGAAGCAGAGTTCCAGCCAGAGCCCCTTCAGGTTCATGCTTCTCGTACCAGTCCTTTGCAATTTCTCCGACATTCACGTCTTAATAATATAAAACATTACGGTAAACGGCTGCATATTATTGTGAGCCGCGCCACCGCCCGCGTTGCCGATCCCCATGTTGGTCGCATTCGTACTTATTGGCCCGAGATTTGCCGTCGATAGTCCAGTTGCGCGCGTTGTACTTGCAGGATTTGCTGCCCCAGACGTGCCAGGAACATAACCATGTACCGCTGTGTCAGTGAAGAGATCCACGTAATCGTGACTATGCCCGGGATCACTGATAGTGTGGTTATGGCCCGGATCACTAAGGGCATGCGTATGGACAGGCATTTCATTGGCACTGGAAACGTGCGTTTCCTCGCCACCCATCTGTCCAAACGCTCTCCCGGTAATCCCGCCCACTGCGCTATTGACATAGCCCAGTGGGACGCGGCCACGAAGATCAGGCACTTTAAACCAGGCCGCAGATCCAGATCCCCCGGAACCGTAATAGCCACCAATAGCGGCGTACAACGCGGGATACGTGCTTTGCAGATACTGGCTCGCGTCGCAAATCAGCCAACCACTCGGAGGATTAGGACCGCCGAATATGTGAATGGTCCCTGGAGCGATCAGGATATTTACCAGTGACGTAGCGAGTTTCTGGAGGGTGATTGATGCGTCCTGATACGAATTAGTATCAACGCCTGTCACGGTATCCAGTAGATAGCCAACGGTTCCGGCGCTATCGACAGTCTGGAAACTTTTATTGTATCCCAGACCGATGTTGCGCGAGTAAAAGTCGGTACGATTAAAGGCGATTGCCGGATCCTTGGTATTGTCGCTCCCACTCGGATTATTGATAATTATCGCGGATTGATTCCACGCGGTGGTGCCACTGGTTGGCGTGTCTTTGGAAAAAGAAAGCGCGGCACTCGGCGCCATCGTGTCGCCATACTTGTTGACCGGCGCATATCCGAGAGCGACATCGATAGCATTCAGCGTACTGACATTGGCTGGATTTGTTATGACGGTTATAGGCGCAGCGTTAAGTGCATCGCCCGTGTTCATAGCGGTCAGGACGTTGCCGGCTACGCTGTTGACTATGTAATAACCCGCACCTTGAATATTAACCGTGGAACCTGCGGTAACCTTGGTGCCATCGGCTACCGTGACAGGAACAGTGGCGTTTGCTGCGGGCGTAGTGAAATTCAGCGTAGTCGTTGTCAGGACAGTCCCGATATCGATGTCGCTAGCCGTAATCGTGTTATTCGCGATGTCATCACTTTTAATCGCGCCGACCTGGAACGCGCCCGCCGGAATGACTCCAGGGTTAGTTACGTAAAGACTGCTCCTGGCCAGGCATCCGTCCTGCAGCATGGTCGAATCCACACTGGTGGTCTGAATAAAGAGCGATGGATCATCGCTAAACTCAGTCGCTACTTCGCCTTGCTGGAATTTCAGCCGGCTACAATTTACTCGTTTGCTCGTACTGGAAAGCGTGCCGCTAGGAAACCGGATCTTGAGCAATAATCCGTTTGCCACGTTCAGGATCGTGCTCAGACTCAGATCAATGGTCGCAGAGACGTAACCCCAGGCAGCATTTGGCACACTCTGCAAATTGACCGTAGTCTGCAAAGTTACCGTGTTAAAATTGTTGAAGGCGTTTGCTGTCCACACTTCGAGCGTCGGCGAAAGAAGAGCACCGGAATTGTTTTCAACGTATCCACTGAACGTGCAAGGCCGGCGCAGCGTGGCACTTAGGTCACCGTTAATCTGCTGGCCCAAACTGCAATCAGTCACGTTAACCGCTCCATCGATCTCCAGACTCCAGAGTGAGTACAGGTCCGGCACGTCAGTCGAGCGTTTATAGGTTACGGCAGCCCCATTCGGATTAACCGTCCAGTAATTGGCGTTTTGCGTCTCGGCGCCAACAGGACAACTTACGCCAGCTGGATTAGTCCAGAAACTCGAGTAGAAATTACCGTTGCGAAGAAAATTCTGGTCTGTAATCGGCGTCTCGATCGAGAGCGTAACTAACGGAGTCGCGGTCAGATTCAGCTTGTCAACCGTGACGATGTCCGTCGGAGTCCATTTGTAACCTGGTTGGACTGCTACTTCTGCCATAAAATTCTAAGTGTGATGTCTCGGTTCCCGAGAGTCTTCGTAATCCTCCAAAACAACTGATCGAATACCGATTGAACCGACCGTATTCTCGATCCGGAGCTGGCAAAATCGACCTCTCATATTGATGTCAAAGCGTTCGGTTCCTTGCTGTTCGCGTTCAACCTGGATCCCGTTATTGCCCAGCATGAATCCCTGCTGATCGGCTGGCAATCCAGGCGGATAACCAGTTTGAAATCCAACTGAGTAATCTTTACGCCTGGCTGTTGCGTGATCGTCCTGCAAATTTGCCTGGTTCCAGGCACGTTTCCCAAACGTCTCGTAGGTTGTTCGGCTTTTGGTCCGGTTAGTGATTAGCTTCTTCTCGTTTGATCCGTCCGTAAACGCCTCCACGCTGAAGTTCGGATTCCAAGTCGATAGATCGATACCGACTCTAGGAAACGAGTTCTGCGGACCAACTCCGGCATAGCCGCGAGTCAAAACCGCGAACTGAATCTGGAATTCGCGACTGATATCTGATCCCAGTAAATCCGTCCGGCCTTGCTCCAGGAGCACCACAACGCCTTTCTGCCGGTCGATTGCGAAAATCCTACGTTCGCCGATATAATTGGTTTTGACCAAGTCATCGAATCTGAAATCCGGATCCCCAAACGTGTCTACGCTTTCCCAGCTAGTACTGATCAGGTTGTAGACTATGAGCGCATTGTTGCGAGTGGCGTTGCGCAACGGTACGGCAAAATAAACTCGTTCACGTCGACTGGTGGCACGTATTCCGTCCACGGCATTCCAATTGATCGAATCAATCAACGGTTTGATCGAGTCAGAGATCGGCAAGGCCGATGCCTGCGGACTGCCCTCAAAAATCTGACTGATCTTGTAAACACCGCTCGAGTCCAAAAACATGATGTCGCCGGCAATCTCGACTACGGCTTTCATGCCGACTAACCCAAGTTTTCCAGGCAATCTCTGCAACGTCGTCGCACTCAGGTCTCCGGTTACGTTCGCGAGTTGATAAATCGAGTGTGTTTTAAAACAAATAACCGTGTCCTGTACCCAGGGGAACACCCGCACCAGGGTATCAGCTTCACCAAAATTGACCCTGAAATCGTTTACGGCCCATTGATAGTGGTCTTCACCAATGTCGCTGATGGCAAGCGAATCACGATCATGGGGAACGAGCATTCGACTGTTGAACGTTTCCGCAGTGGTGGCACTCGGCATCGGGATACGTGTCGTGTCCGGTGGCGAGCCCTGCGACGGATCCGGCAACGATTGCCAATAGACGCTCCAGTCGCCTTGCCATCTTAGTGGTGGCATCGTATTGCCTCGCCACATATAAAAATTATTAAACGCCTGCGAGAATTCGACTGGATAGTTGATTACCGATGTCATCGGGATAAACTGCGGCACTCCTCCGTCCAGCAAAAACCAGACGCCGTTTGCTGTTGCCAGAGCCATCCACTCGGAGCCGTTCGGATCACTGTAGATGCCGACTCCATAAATTTGGCCGAACGTAGCAGAATTATAACACACCGGACATAAGCAACCTTTTCTGGTCGCCATACCTCCGTTTTCCAGGCGTACGTTGTAGGCTTCCTGATACCAACCGGTCAGCATCTGAGCTGGATCCTGAGTTTTGAGGTCCATGCCGACAAAAGCAGTATCGCCCGTCGGGACGATCACCTGATCATTGGGCCCAACCGGTCTTTGCCACCTAGCCATTTACTTTAATGAAGAAGTCGATCCCAAAATGTCGGTCCCTGTTTTTTTACCCGCTGAATGGTGCGACTAAGTTGTTTCTGCTTTACGGCTAAAGCCCGTTGTTGCGCCCGAATCTGCGCCTTGTCACTTTGGGTCGCTACCTTGCTGGCTACTACGCTGGCGGTGCGCCCGCTGGTCGCCGCGGCCGCTCCTGCCTGCCTAGCCGCCGCACCAGCCGCGCCGGCAGCCAGCCTGGCGCCTCCGGCCGCTTCTTGGGCCGCATGCTCACTACCTATTGCTGCCGCTTCAGCTTCTTGAGAGGCTTTCAGCACCAGTTGATTGGTTTCGTTAACCGTGTCCAAAATGTTCCGAATCGAGTCCTGGTTCACTTTGATACCGGACTGATTGGTGGCTACCTGCTCGACCAGAGAGGATAGGGCGGTTTGTGCCCCACGCACATCAACGGAGCGTTGCTGTTCAGCTTTCCGAGCCGATTCATAAGCCTGGTCGGCTTTAAGTGCCTCGCCCCTGGCGATGTCCAGTTCGGTGTTTTGCGCTTTGAGCAAATCCTTTAGTCCGCGCCCCATCGCGTCAAACTTTACCCACATGATAGCCAGCGAAATACCGACCACCATTAAATGAGCTCCCCAAAACAAAAGGTCATTTACCGTTTCCGAGGCGAATCGGCGCCGGCGGCCTTTAATCGCCGCTGTTGCTGCCACGGCCTCAGAGTCTTTAGTCTGCACCGCCGCGTTTTTGTTCCAATCGCTCGAGTCGTCGGTCGATTCGCTCAAAAATGATCGAGTTGCGCTCGATGACCTTTCCAGCGTCTTGGACCAATCCGCGAAGACTGTCGACATATTCTCGTCGCTCGGTTTCATGAGCTTTCTGGAGCGAGGCCATATCTTTGCGGGTCGATTGCACAAAGAGCCAGCAAATGCCGAGGATAACCACAAATAGACCAATATTGAGCACCTGTATCGGCCAGCTCGCCACCCGCTCCACCCCATGCAATGTCTGGTCGATTAGCTCGTTTGATACGGCTAAAAACATTCATGCGGAAATCAGTTCATCAAACCTTTCGGTTTCTTCTCCACTCCTTTGATCTTTCCGGCATTCTGACTTGCGTAAAAGACCTGTTCGCCTTTTTTCTTGCCGTACTGGTCTTTCATTGCGCCCATGATTTTCGAACCTTTTTTCGTTAACGGCATAAGCTCCTTTTCATTAGACTACTCGTGCTGAATAACCAGTGAACTGCGCGCTCTGGATCGTCTGTTTATCAATCTCACTCGCAATCGCCCCATATGCCTGGTTCAGTTGATCGGGCGCCTTTTCGTTCTGGCCGGCAACAATCAAGGAATCACTAAAGGCCGCCAGCGTGACGAACTGCTTGAACGGCCAGGGAATACGGAACTGTTGCCAGTTCGAATCGGCAACCGCAGGATCATACGGAGACAACGATGGCGGTACACCGACCGCCTTCATCGGTGGCGTGTTGTTGGTGTTGTTGTCCACCACACTCAAGTACGTGTCGGTATTGTAAAAAGCAGTGTCGCCCGCGTTATAGGTGATTGTCGGATCCCAGTTATCCAGAGCAAGTCCCGTGTACGGAATCCGGAAGTGTAACCAGATCGTGGTGGTTAACGGACCAAGAGAAAAATTCAAACCGTCGTTACCCTGGAGAAAGTCAATCGGGATCCGGTTCTGGTCACTGTACGGGTTCTTGTTCCAGGCAGTGATACAGGTGCCTATCGAAGTGTGATTGGTCTGCCACCATGGGATGACGCGAGGATACGGTGGTTGGGTATTAGCTTGCCAAACCGCGGGATTGGACACAGTACCACCCACGGTCGGGACCAATGCGGTGTAGTAGCTTCGACTGCACCAGTCCCAGACAATAGCGCCCGCACTGTAGCTAATCGTAGGATCGTAATCATCGGCAAATGCACGCTCCTCCGTGAAAGTGGTCTCCAGAAAATCGTACAGCTCCCAGCATTCCTTCAAGCGTTCGTCCATGAAGCCAAGAATCTCCCTGGCTTTGTCTGGAGAAAGATTCTGGTTGTCGCCCGTCGGAGCCAGGCCGATCCGCCGGGCGATCGCGTACAAAATTGACTGTGTCGAGACCGGGAGATTCATCGATAGCCTACCTGGATTTTCCGAGAGCGCGATTTGACGCGCACCTCCGGATTATCCCGTTTATACACCTTCACAAAATCCGGATCGTTCCAAATCTGTCTACCATATCGGTGAATCCAATGCCAGAACGCAGTCAGATCCACCCGCATATGGCATTCGCCTATTCCGTCGAGGAAGACCTCGTCGAGTCGCTCAGTGGCAGCAGCAATTCGCCGTTGACTGGCGAAAGCGAGTTCCCTCTCAGCTTCGAGTTCGTCGGTGATTGACCTAGCGAATCCCCTGACGAACTCTTCGCCATGAACTGCCACCATGTCGCGGGCAAAGTCTTCCCAGCCCGTGATTTCTTTCGCCATTTATGCTGTTGGCGCAACTTTTCCTAGTCCCAACGGATTATAAACCACCAGACCGGCAATAGCATCAACATAGCCCCTCGGACCGCCACCGAGGTTCGGATTCTCCTGGTACCCCGGCATCCGATTGTACCTCAATTCGAGCTGGTCCCAATCGAGGAAATAGCCCCTGCCATTGATGACATTTTGAACCGCGGAGTTAGCCGCCAGGAACAATGATAGTATTAACTTAACACTTCCAAAATCCCCTTGCCAAAAATCGACCGTCGCGATAATCGATTTGCTAGTCGCGTCCTGATTATATCTGCGCAACGGCACCGTAGTGACCGCACTCGGCACCCAGGCTGCGTAGCTCGAAAACTGCTGTTTCAGGTTGATCCCGCACAGCAAGTCGAAATCCTTCTGTTGCCCGGTCTGTAAATAAATGGAGGCCATCGCGCCGTTAATGTCGCTTTCTAAAGTGGTCGCGGTGGTTTTAGTAATTACGCTCGCAGCCGGTGGCACAAAGGCCGGCGGACAAGCGGTCGCAGAATCCGTAATTGTTACTTCTCCAGCGTTTACCCAGGCGCCCAGTCCGCGAGTCAGATACGGAACCGTACCATTATCGGCTTGAGAATCCTGGTCGGAACAGAAGGTGGCTTCCATGTTACGTTTAATCTGGACGATCGTTTTCTTGACCGCCCTCTGCATCTCGCCGCGTTTCCCGATTCCCGCGACATCAGACACGTTCTGTGCGAAATCACTGACCATGAAGGCTGATCGCCACTTCTGGATACGGCCGTGCGCCTTGGCGCGTTGTGAAGCTGGGTTAACATAGTCCGTGTTAGCCACGTCTACGCCGTCAACTATACCGCCGAGTGCTACCGCGGCGTAGGCATCCATTTGCCAATCATACAAGGTATTGGCTGGTTCAGTGCCTTTGGGAATCATCGAGGAAAAAGGAGTATCCTTGTAATCGACCATCGCGATTACATCGGCAAAATCCTCACGTTTGCCGACCTGGACCGGTTCAGTTAATAGGGCCATTTGCTAGTCACTTATCTACCTAGCAGTGCGCTGCGCCACCCCACTATCAATCAGGGTATCGACAAAGGCGGTTAAAGCCGCATCCGGATTCTCCTGAAAAGCGGCCGTTAACGCGGCACCGCTCAGTGCTCTGGATTGAGGAACCTTGGGAGAGGCAGCCGGCGCAGGAGTGGCTAAAGGCGTCTGAGCAGAAGCTGGAAGCTGACCGTTGCGCTTTTTCGCGCGATCAAGACGAATTTTTTGACCGACCAATGCGTCTCCGACAATCAAGTCTGCGTCAGGATATTCGGAGAATAATTTAGGAAGAGCCGACCTCCATACATTATAGATCTTATGAGGTTCGGTTCCTTCCTTGTATATCGCCGGATATTCCCTGTGAGCATCCGCGTCGTAGAGTTTCTTGGAAGCGATAAATTTTGCGCGTTCCGGTATGAGCTTGGAAAGCGTTATATCGGCATCCGCGAGATAACCTTTCACCTCTTTCCCATCCGCCCATCTCGTACCACCCTTACCATCAGGTACGTGACCTCCATCAAGGTTCTGATAACACCAGGCTTTTGCCTGCTGGATGTCGTTAGCCCTTTTGGATAGGGCCGCTTCAGTCTCGATATCGGCCAATGGATTTTCCGGAGTCGGCGCAATCGGTGCCGGCGCCTGAAACTTCGCTTTAAGATCAGTCAACTCTGCCTCGAGCGCACTGGCGCGTTCCTCGGCACTTTTCCGTTTCGCAGTCAGTTCGTCGATCCGTTTCTGGACCTTCTCACTGAGTAAATCGTCTTTTTTGGGTTCTTCCGGTGGCTTTTCCTCTTCAGGGCGAAGCCCTTCCGGGATCAGACTCTCTAGCCCCTCCGTTAGAGCGGTCTCCGGTGCGACCGGTTCCGTTACGGCCTCACCTTTTGTTGGCTCCGTCTTCCCAGACTCGTCTTTCGGTGTTCCCGCGAACAAATCCTTGAACTCTGGGACTTGCGTCAACAGACTATCGACATCCGGCTCGACAGGAGCTGGAGTTGCCGGCTTCTCAACAGTCTGGGAGTTCTGATTCTCCTCTGCCATGGTTTAAAAAACCAAGAAATCGCTCTAGAACGCTCTCCAGGACGTTTTAAGGCCGCCCAGACGCCTTTAAAGCCTTTTTTTCGGCCTAAAAGTGGCAAAAATCAAGCTGATTCGAAACCACCCCAAAATGTGAACGTTCACATTTGACCGTACACGCGTTTTTATTGAGTGCCCGCATAGTTGATACCCCCCCTAAATCGGGCCCGGCTCAGGCCCAGGATGGAATTCGACCTCTTTTGAGCGCAATGCCTCAAGCTGAGATATAATGTAATCCGAATACACGATCCAACCTTGGAAAAAAGCCACTTGCCCGGGTTCTTTGAACACCGTGTCGTTGCGAAGCATACTCTCAGCTTTGTACTTCGCCTCGATCAAGACCTGAAACAACGCGCCCCATTGCCGGTCGTTGATCTCGCGCAATACCTGCGGTAAAATCTCCGGCGCAAAGTCCGCTCTCTCGACGATCCGGACTATCGGCACTTCTTTAGCAAGATTACTTTTTAAGGGCAAAACTTTGGCCAGGTGGTGGAGAAGGAGGATTCTTGGGAGGTACGGGAGGGATCGGCGTCGTCGGCACGTCAAGAGCTGAAGTCGGCACCGGCTGCGCGCAATCGGTATCCGCGCGCCAGTACCATTGGAACGTGTACAGATTCGTGCCTTTAACCGGCATCCTAGCTCACCGTTAAATCAACCGAGTTACTTAAAGCGCCATCAGCGTTGCGGACCTGGACCGGCACCGTTCCGGCGCTGCCAATCATTGCGGCATCAACAGTCGCGCTGGCGCCTAAAGTCGTTCCCTGATCCGTATCGGATACTGTCACTACTGCGCCTTCGCTGAATCCGGTCCCGCTCACATACAGAATAAACCCAGTTGTCCCCGCGACCACGTCAGGCGGATTAATCGCACTGATCACAGGTGCGGGCGGCGCCGGAGGCGTTACGCTCGCCGCGCCCGCTCCATAAACTTTCTCGCACCATTGCTTGAATCCTTCGTCGCCTTGCCACGAGTTCGGACAGGCCGCCATCAAGTCCAGGAATGCCTGTTGATCCTTGGGTTGTTTCACGTCTGTGATCACGTAATCAGCACCGCCAATCGTCGGCTCAGTGTACGATGGCGCGGGCGCTTCATCGTGAGCTTCCTCCTGAATCGTCTCTTCACTCATATGCTTTTCAGCCTTGTGTTTTTTGTGCTTGCTCATTAGTCGGTGTAAATGTTGACCGCGTTACTGATCACACCACTCAGTTGTACCGCGCTGATCTGTACTACTGAGCCAGAGTTGGGAATCAATGCCGGTGTGATTGTTGCCTGAAACGAGGTCGTAGTTGGCGAAATGGCCGTTAACTGTGTAGCAAGAACCTGGGCTTTAACCGTTGCAACATCGAATCCTGTTCCGGTCAATGTCACGGTCACACTGGTATTGGCCTTAACATGTTTCGGCGCCACCTTGGTTAAAGTCGGAGGGCTTGTCTGCGGCACACTGCCCAGAGCCTGATTGTAAAGATTGGTGGACCATTCTAAAAAACCGGTGTCGCCCGCCCACGCTGCGGGACAACTCGCCATTATGTTGGTCAACGGAGGATTGGCTTGCGGTTCAGGCTCTGGCTCTGCTGCCGATGGGTTATTGGACAGTTCCGCCACCGCATTTGCTGGTTCGTGATACTCACTCATCGTCTTCTCCGGATATCGAGCTCACTTGTCGGATGCGCCCCCCCGCTGGACGGTTTACCTGGCCGGCCGCCCTTCTGCCCGCTCCGGATATCGAGTGAAGTAGTCGGATGAACGGTTTCTTCCGGGCCGCTCTCGTCGCTCCGCGGCGCCTGCGTTCCTTCTTGAAATTCCGGTGGGCTTTCAGGGAGTTGGTCCGGTTCGAGCACGTTTCCGGGATGCGCCGGTTCTGTCTTATAATCTTTCTTGTCCATATTCCATCGCTTTAATTTTGTGGATGTCTTCTGCCGATAAGGCTTTCAAAAAATCGTCTGCGATCCTCAGGCACTCCTCGGGCGTAATTGTGTCCGGACCCGAATAAAGTCGCAACGCCACGTCCAACCGGATCTGGTAGATGCTTTTGCCGTAGGTCTCCAGTATCTGGTGCTTGGTCATCCCCCGCCTCCCGCCTGGCCGTAAGTGCCGCCACCCATCAAGGTGCTCGGCGGAGGCGCCGGCCCGGTCCCTGATAGCGATTGAGTTGGACCTGGGCTTACCCCCAGTTTGCCAGTAATCGCGTTCTGTTGCTGCACCACTTGCTGCTGCAAATTCTGGACGCGGCGTTGCAGGAGTTGCAGAGAAATTGGGTTCTGCCTCAGCGCGTCAATGTACCCCTGCTGACTGACCGTGTTCTGAATCACGCTCAACCTTAGTTGCGCGTTCTGGCCCGAGGTGTACATCGGCGGCTCGATGCCGTCCGCGATCTTGGAGAGTTGCGATTGTTCGTCGTTAATTTCCTGCTGGCTCACCGCGGCTTGCGGCTGAATCAACTGCCGCGCCAGTGCCGGATCAAGCGCCCGCGCGGCGTACATCGTCAATCCGGCTCGATCCAGTACGCCTGCCGCGTCGGTGGCAACTAACATCTGCTGGATCAGGTTCAGCTTTGCCGTCACAAATTCCTGATTCAGATCTTTGGCGTCGTATTCGAGCACCAGGTTCAGGTTGCGCTGGATCGTTTTACGGTCCCGTTGCGGAATGGCCGCCGGATCCCCAGCCGCCGCTATCCAGTCTTCATCCGGCAGGTACTGCATGCATAACTGGTAGATCTGGACATGCACCATTCGCAGTTCTGCCAGCCACTCGTCCACCAACCGCTGCTGTTTCCGTAAGACTTTGTTCGGGTCCACCCCTTCCATGCTGCGCCCGAAATAATTCGCCAGATCCTGCCGGATACTCATCTCGGTCTGGTACGTGGTCTGATCCAGAGGCGGCGGTGGCAACCAGCTCAGTTCTCCCGGGCGCATCACGCCCAGTTGCGCCCTCGGGCCCAGCTTGTACTGCTGGCGTCCTCTCCCCAAAGGAACCTGCAATGGCGGCAAAGTCGATATCGCCGTCCGATCGTTTCTCGCATCTTTCTGAAATTTGATCTCGGCTTGCGCCGTCATCGCGATGTCGCCAATCCCCCTGGACTCTAGTACGCTCCGACTCCGCTTCTCCCTCTCACAAAGAACAAAAGGATATTTCCCGTGCAGGTACGGTAAAGGCAATTGCCGCCCCAACCTCTCAAAGTTCGGGTGAAAAATAGAGACCTCGATCTGCCGGCGGTTCTTGGAATCTGCGCCACGATGGAAAGCGTAGTAGACTTCACAGAGCTCTTTCATCTCGTCTACGTACAACCGGTCCCTGAACCGAAACAGCGTCTGCAACCCGAGATTAAGCAATGCCGTTGAACCCGCCCGCTCGACTATCTCAGTAGTAAACTCCGGATCCCAACCTTCGTACCGGCTCCGATCGATCACCGCCGTTTTCGGAATCACATCTCTCCTGACAATCCACGGCAGCCGCTGGATATCGTACGTGTTCCGGAAGAAAAATACGTCCTGGTAGGTGCGCAAAGCGGTCACACAAGGCCGATTCTCTTTTATATACGGTCGTTCGTAGCTAAATTGCCCCTGCCGGCTCAACATCTGTAAAGCTTCCAGGGCGTTGCGCGCCACCCGGTCAATGGTGTACGGAGTCGGTTTAACCGGCGGCCCGGCTTGCCTGGTCGAGGGATCGATCACTTCATCCGGTGTTTGCGCCGGGGCGTTGAGTTCCGGGAAATACATCGCCAACATCTGGGCTGCCCCCATCATGTCCGCCTGGCCCAGCCGCCCCTGGTTGCGCATCAGATACTCTAAAAAACTCCCCAACTGCGGGTCCATCTGCGCCATCCCGAACAGATCCTGCATACTGACCGTGACCACTTCACTGTCAAAGTCCAGGTACCAGTCCACCCCCATCACGCTCGAGCCGTAATGCTGGCGCCATTGCGCCGCCAAGGTCTTTTCCCGGTCCAGTTCTTCCGCCATCAGATTGCGCACCACCCAGTCCAGGACCGCGGTCGTGCAACTGGCTTGTTCCTGGTACAGACTGTTGGAGGGCACCGTCTGCATATGGCAGTTCTTATCCGCCACCCTCATCACGTCGACGTCATCATTGATCAGGTCATCGATCGTGTAGGGTCGGATATCACTGGCCCCCTCCCATGGAAACACCTCTTTACCGGTGTTTGCGCTCCATTTGCGCCCGTCATACGTCTGGCCGGCCCAGCGACAATACCGTGTATCATCCAGAGTCGAGATGAAGCTGATATACGTCGAGGCCTCTGTCAGAGCCCACGTGAAGGATCGCCTCACTTCTGCGAAATTCATAACGCGTCCGCTCCCATTGGCTCAAGGATCTGAAAACTCTGTCCCACGTCCGTTAACCCAGCCAGCGCCATGTACCTCAAGACGTCAATCGGATCTTTGCATGCCCCCAGCTTCTCGTCTTTCCCAGTCCAGACCTTTAAGGCGAAGATCACCGCTTTACACTCAGTAGATATATAGAGTCTGGCTTCTTTACCACTTCCCTCGTCATGATCCAATAAGGAATTAATCAGGCTTACCCCTTCCTCAATCGGATCCAAGGGCGCCGGCGCAAAAGCCAACTCCAGGTTCGCACATTCCTCAATCACGGTGGTCGCCGCGTCGGATTTCAAATTGGGCGTGTTCCCGAACCGCGAGTCCATCCACCGACAGATCACTTCCTCGCGCTCCCCATCCTCTCCGAGACTCTCAACCCGCGTCACCTCCTGCACATATCGCTCCAGACCCCAGCCGTAGCTCGTCTGCCCGCTCCCGGCTCGCCCGTCGGCTTTGCGCCCATCCGCTTCCGCCCACGGCCCGGGATCCCCAACCCCAGGGATATAGCCCCCTTCAGTGGGCCATTCCCGATACACAAAGTGCCGCCCCCGCGCGTCCACCAGTACCCAGATCATAAACCAGTTGCGCGCATTAGCCGGGTCCACAAACTGAAACCGGCTTCCTTCGCGAGGTACGCGGTTGGGCTCAATCACGTGCACGTTCTCTCTGAACCGCGGAAACCGTTGCACGATCGCCCGGGTCGGGATCCCGTACGCCCGCGTCTTTATCTCGCTGCGCGGCGCCCCAGCCAGGGTCTCCCGCATCGTCTCGTACCCGCCAAACGGGTTGTCTTCAGAGTGGAAATACACCACACTCCCGCCTCGACGCACACACCGCTGCACCTTGGGCACCTTCTCACCCAACAATTCCGCCCACACCCACTTGGTCGTGCGCGCCCCATCCAGAAATTCCTTTACCGCCGGACTGTAACCCTCAATGGGCGTAAATGTTATCAACAACACCCCCGCCCGCGTCACCAGCCGATACCGCAACGTCTCTATCCACGATAAGGGCACCAACTCGTCGCACCAGATCAGGTCGCAATCCCCGCCCTCCACCACCGTGATGTCTTGCGCGTAATTGCGGAACACGCACTCTGACCCATTGGGCAGAATAAACTTGTTCTCGCTAAACCCGTTCTTCTGACTGTAGCTGATGTTCTGTATCTGCCCTTTTTTCAAGCCCTTATACTCCAAAGGCACATACTTCCACACAATCGGTTGTTGCATCTCTACACTATTGCTCTCCGTAGTCTGTAAACACCAGACCCGCCGCTTCTCGCCCCCTTCCAAGGTCTCCATCACCTTGCGCCCGGCATACTCACTCTTACTGGCCCTGTTTCCCCCGGTAATTAACACCTCCCTCTGCCCACTCCCCAACTCCTCTTCCACCAAACCCCAAACCGCCGGCCGATACCCGTACCGCCACGGATCGGAGTGCTCCAGCTCAATTAACTGGTTCCGCTTGAAAAGGTACTCCTCCACCCCTTTAGGGTTGGCCTGCGCCTCCTCCCAACTCGGCAACGGGTAGCAAGGATGCTCGAGGATTTTCATCGCTTTATTGTCCGGGCAATTGCGTGGAAGAAGGGATAGACCTGCTGCGGCACTACGGCGTTGCCAAGTGCTTTCAGCCTGGCTGCTCTGGAGGGGATCTTTTGTGTGGTGAGGGGAGGGGGCATTTGAGCTCCGTAAAGCCAGGGGGGAACCCCATCAGCCACTCCACGAAAGCTGGGTTCAGACTGCCCTGCCCCGTTTGAGCAGCCGCTGTCGCCAGTCCGTCGCCGCTTTTTTCCGATAGTCCCGCCTTGTTGTAGTTTCCCTTGTCGGTCGGCGTCGGCCACAGCTTGGCCGCTACCGCCAGATTCATTCCCATCCCGTGACAAGTTCCTTTGTCTACCAGCTTTTGCCTTCGAGCCAGGTAACTCTGCGGATTCTCCCCGCTGTTGAAATTCCCGGCGTCCGGCGTCGGCCAGAGCTTCGGCGTCTTTACCTGGTCGTTGAGCGTCAGCGCGTGTCCGGCTTCCAACCGCCTCTCCCCATCGTCCGCCCCTCGATGGCAGTTCGCATCCGGCGTGCGCCAGAGCTTCACTTGGGCCGACAGCTTCGGTTCCCCGCGACTGTTCACTAAGCCTTTCTCCCGATCGATTGCATCGCCCGCTACTGGTGTTTGCCACAAAGAGATCCTGTCCAAAGTTGTCTTCACGCTCACGGTGTGCGCGTTCGGTCCCCCCTCGCTCGTCATCACGGTGCCCAACAATAAACACTCGCTCCCGTCGGTGCTTGGCTCCAACTGCGTTAGCCGGAACGAGGAACAATCGAACCGCGTATCCAAGCGTTCCCAGACGTAGCAATACTCCCCCGAACTCGCCCAGTGTAAGGATTCCAGGAGGATTTTCGAACAAGCACCAAGCGGGCCTGACTCGCTCAACCACATCGAGCACTGCGCCCCAGAGCCAACGGTCATCTTTGCTCCCTCTTCGCTTCCCGGCAAGGGAGGCCGGCTGGCAGGGGACCCCCGCGCTGAGCACATCAACTCGTCCTCGAAGCTCATCAAAGTCTGCTCTTCTAAGGTCTCCATAGTTTTTCACCCCGGGCCAATGTTGTTTTAACAATGCGCAGCAGTACGGGTCAATTTCGCTGAAACCAATAGTCGCAAACCCTGCCCAACCAGCCGCTATTGCCATCCCGCCTACCCCACTGCAGATGTCAAGATGCCTCAGCACAGGACCGCATGACATGTCATCACTCATCAGCCCTCTCCCTGCGTGTTGACATGTCATCTCACTTCCTTGTACGTCACCCGCCGCGTCACCAACCCCACCCCGTGCTCGCTCAAACCAAATACCTTCGCCAAATACCGTCGCCCAAACCCTTCCCTCTTCATCTGACGTATTAGCACTACCTGGTTCTCCTTTAACTTCCTATTCCTACCCTTATTCATATACCTACCACTTCCCTATCCTCCGCGGTTGTTTGCCTACATATAACCACGGAGTCCTATATGCTAACTCCTCACGCGGCTCCTCCATTACTAACTCCATCCCCTTCTTCCATTTCCGGTTCACCCTAACATTAACTACACACACCCGCCTCGACGCTAACTCCCAGTACTCGCACACCACCATCCGCGGGTTCGGCCCCACCCGAATCACCCGCAACCTCCGCTCTATCCCCTTCTTCTCTTTGACCTCTTTTTTAGGGGTCTCTTCCCCCAATTCTTCCAACCGCTTTAACACAACAGCTTTCATGCCAGTATCCCTTTTAATCGCTCCAGGTTCCCGCCTCATCCACTTTTACCCCTTTACCCTTCCATTCCATCATAAAGCCCTTTTTTTTGCTTAAATCGCCTTTAAATCCCTTACCCTTTTCAATGCCTCCCTTTTGTTCGCCCTTACCGGTTCAGTTTTTACCGCCCGCGCCCATACCCACTCCCCTCCTTTAAATACCTCCTCCACAACCACATATACCCCTCTCACCTCCTTCAACCTCACCCCTCCAACCCACTCTTTCACCCTCCAGGCCCCCTCGATTTCCCAGGCTCCTTCTCCGCCG
>Ga0318562_10000078_pt1 | contig 43442 bp, 40 predicted proteins | sample GRESIP066b5f18_FD_203688 | JGI IMG/M metagenome (GOLD analysis project Ga0318562, IMG submission 203688) | Tropical soil microbial communities from Luquillo Experimental Forest, Puerto Rico - GRE.SIPMG.066b5f18 | ecosystem: Environmental > Terrestrial > Soil > Tropical forest > Bulk soil... | reverse complement strand
AATTAATTGAATAAATAGAAGGGGTTTTTGTGTATAATAAATTATATGTTATTTCAGTGCTTATTTTCATCGGAGCGTTGAATATCTTTGCTATGAACGAAAATACGTGGATGCTGAGTGGCGGAGCTTGTCCAGCAAAATCATGGTTGGGTGGCTCATATTGGAATGGTAATTCTTTCTTGATGAGCTCTTTATTTACGGGTTGTGTTAGTGACGATAAGTACGCAAGTATAGAATGCTTAAAATTATGTACAAATACTTATAGTACAAATAATGTTTATGGCCTATCTTTGATAGACGATAAAAATCTTTGCGCTCAAATAGAAACAACTGCTTGCGTTTGTCAGGTTTTAGCCGAATAATATTTTATATAATCTATCTGATTTAGGCATGCTTGCTTGGGTTTGTAGTTTTAGTTCTTGAAGCATATTTTCTATCAAGGGCTGAATTAGCCGTGCTTTGTGTTGATTATTTAGTTCAAGCTCCATTTCAAAAATTTCGCTTTTATCTGGGTAAGTCGTATGGTCAAGTTCTAGATAAAATTTATGACTTTTTAAAATAAGAGGAATTTTTATGCGTTTATTCGTGAACGAACCGATTATATGCAAATTATTCTCGGTGATTTTATAAATTTTCGAGCATAAATAATCTCTTGTTTTGTGCTCATCGGGATTCTTTGCAGGGAGCGTTGCCAAAACTTCAAGTGGAGATAATTGGTGCTTAATCATAAGTGCCGCGCTCTGGGCATTTATAAGTGCTTCAAATTCCAAACGAATAGATACGTTATTTGCAATTTTATGTTTTTTACTTTGCTTGACGCAGAGATAATAATTTTTATTTTCGCGTCTGAGTCTTAAAATTATATGCAGTCTTCTTAAATCGAGCTGAGGGGTATCAAAGAAAATATTTTTTTGTGTGAACTTGTTTATAGGTCCTGGTGTTTGTTTTTTTAATTTACTTAACAGGAGTTTAAAGTCGGCTAAGCAGGGGATGTGATATTTAAGCTCGATTTCTTTCTTCATTGTTGTACCTAGTTATAAGACGGAGACTGCTATGGAATTTCGAACTGATCATGACAGTTTGGGTCCTGTTAAAGTGCCAAAAGAGGCCTATTATGGGGCGCAGACTCAGCGAAGTCTAGAGAATTTTCCTATAGGCGATGAAAGCATGCCTCAATCTTTTATTCGCGCTTTTGTCATAATTAAGCAGGCAGCTGCTTTAGCTAATAATAAATTAGGGCTTCTCAGCGACGAAAATACCCGCCTCATATCAGCTGCTTGTGAAGAAATTCTTGAGGGCAAATTTAAAAACCAATTTCCGCTAAAAATCTGGCAAACCGGTTCAGGTACGCAGACTAATATGAACGTCAACGAAGTTATTGCGAGTCGTGCCAACGAAATAGCAGGAGGGGCTCGCGGTGATAAATCGCCTGTGCACCCCAACGATCACGTAAATATGAGCCAAAGCACGAACGATATCTTTCCTACGGCCATGCACGTGAGCGTGGCCTGTGAAATGAGCTTTAGACTCATGCCTAATTTAGCTAATCTCGCTCAGACTTTTGAGGGACTCGCTGAAAAATTCAAAAATTTAGTAAAGATGGGACGTACACATTTGCAAGATGCTACCCCTGTGACACTGGGCCAAGAAATGGGCGCCTATGCTTCACAGCTTCGCGCCTGCGAAAAAGCGATCAAGATTAATTTACCTTTTATTTATGAGCTCGCCATGGGTGGCACGGCTGTTGGGACAGGTTTAAATTCTCATCCTGATTATGCAGCTTTAGGGGCGTCTCTCGTGGCTCAAAAAACAGGACTTCCCTTTGTCAGCGCCCCCAATAAATTTGCTGCTATGGCTGCCCATGATGCGTGTGTTCTTATATCGGGTACGCTTACCATGTTGGCGGTCGCGTTGATGAAAATTGCCAACGACATACGATGGCTTGCGAGTGGTCCTCGCGGGGGACTTGGCGAAATAACGATCGCTGAAAACGAACCTGGCTCTTCCATTATGCCAGGCAAAGTTAATCCGACGCAAAGTGAAGCGCTCACTATGGTTTGTTGCCAGGTAATGGGGAATAATACGGCTTTAAGTTTGGCAAGCTCTCAGGGAAATTTCGAACTTAACGTCTTTAAGCCGGTTATTATGAAAAATTTAATTAATTCCATTGATTTATTGGCTGACGCCATTAAGTCTTTTGATCTAAAATGCGCTCAAACAATAAGCCCTAATCTTGAGAGAATCGACGAGCTTAAAAACCGTTCGCTTATGCTCGTCACAGCGCTCACGCCTTATATAGGCTACGATAAAGCTGCCTTGGTCGCCAAAAAAGCCCATAAAGAGCATAAGACTTTGAAAGAAGTATGCTTAGAGCTCAAACTCATGACTGCGGCCGAGTTTGATGACCGTGTTCGGCCAGAAAATATGCTCGGCCCAAGCATGAGCTAATCGCGATCGATAATAACTTGACCGACTTTCATCTTAGCGAGGGGAATTTCCATAACCTCAAGCTCGCCGACAGCAACGGCAATCATATGATTAAGCGGGAAAGCTTTTTGGGCTAGGGCCATAATTTTTTGTGGAGTTACCCGAGCTATGTGCTGATAGTATTTTTTGTCGCTATCGAAAGACAAATCGTAGATAAAATCTTCACTGATACTTGAAGCTATTTTCTTATGTGTTGAATATCTACTTGCAAAAGAGTTCAAGAGACCGTTTTTGGCGCTCTGGAGCTCTTCTTGGGAGACCGGGTGCTTTTTCATATTTTGTAACTCAGCCAATATTTCTTTAAGGGCATCTGCTCCATAGGGAACTTGAATGCTGGTCGTGATCATAAGAGGACCTAAGCCACGCAAGGGTACCAAAGAACTATGCACCCCATAGGTCCAGCCTTTGCGTTCACGCAGATTCATACCAAGACGACTGGTTGGCATGCCTGCCAAAATATTTTGAAAAACTTCAAAAGTGGCAAGGTCTTTGTCGCTTTGTCGTGCCGCAGGCTGACCGACCAAAAGAAAAGTTTGTGGCATTGATCGAGAAATCAAAATTGTCTGCATATTTTTGTGTTTTGTTGGCGTTGCTACAGGACGAACAGGATCTTTGATTTCTTTCCAATGACCAAAATAGTGCTCAGCGGCCTTGGTAATTTGGTTTAACTTCACATCACCGACGACGATTAACGCAGCGTTATTGGGGCCAAAATTAGTACTCTGCGCTTTTTTTATGTCGTTAATATTTATATTTTTAAGCGTACTTTGGGTGCCAGCACTTGGATAAGCATAAGGGTGATTTTTCCCATAGGCGCTCATGAGAAAACGGACTTGCGCAACATAAGCCGGCATTGCCATTTCTGAGTTTATCGAATGTTCCTGCTGTAGTTTGATGCGAGAAAACTCTTCGCGATCTAAACGCGGATTTTGCGCCATAGCTGAAATAAGACTTAAAGCCTCGTTAAATTTATTAGATAAAACGCCAGAAGAAATAGAAGCCATATCTTTGGTTGCACCAACACGAACTTCTGTTCCCAAGTTGGCAAAAGCCTCAGCAAGCTGTAGACTTGTCAACTTTTTCGTGCCCTCTTTGAGCATCAAAGCTGTTAAATTCATGAGGCCAGCTTTACCAATTGGATCAAGCGCAGAGCCATTTTTAAAGACCAGCGAAATTTCGACAATGGGTAAACGAGGATCTTCAACAACTAATATGCGAAGGCCGTTTTTGAGACGAGCTTGTAGAACTTTGGGGAAATGCGGTTCAACTGGTGTGTTTTGAATAGAAGGCAGCTCATGACGCCAACTTTCTTGAGCGAGTATTTGATCATAATCGGGTTTTGTTGCTTGTTTAAGTGTCGAGCATGAGAGAGCAATAAAACTAAGAGCTATAACTATGATATTTTTCATGATTGTCTTTCCTTGCGCGCATGAGCGTTTCCTACGTTTTGTGCTTCAGGGATAGCCTCTAAAATTGTGCGATTTTTCCCGATAGGCAAATATTTTTTAACAGCTTCAACAATACTTTTTTGGTCAACGGCTTGGTATCGAGCAAGATCGTTTTGAATAAAATTGGGATCATGGGCAAAGCGATTATAGCTTTGTAAAATCTCGGCTTTCCCAGAGCCACCGCCGAGTTCTTGCAGGCCAAAAAAATGATGCGTTAGAATAGCGTTGCGTGCACTATCAATTTCTTGCGCACTGGGTGGATTCATGAGGAGACCCAAAAGCACATCGTCGATAGCTTTAAGAGCATCACTTTCTTTAACAGCAGGGTTTAAAATAACATCGATAGAAAACACCGAAATTCTTTCGAAAGATTGCTGAAAAGCCGACGCAGAGCTCGCGAGCCTTTGGTCACGGGTAAGGGCTTTTATGAGACGTCCTTGTTCGCCACCAGACAAAATATGAGAAATTATATCCAGCTCGGCATCACCAGGTTCGAAGAGTCCGGGGGTTAAATATCGAATACCTATGAGCGGCAGACGAGCAAGTTTTTCTGAGAATCGAATAATTTCTTGTGCACCCAGCTTAATAGGAGGGATACTGGCTGGTGTCATCGGTTGTGATTGGGGCAAAGAAGCAAAATATTTTTCTATAAGAGCTTTGACACGTGCAGGTTCAAAATCTCCAACAATAGCAAGGGTCGCGTTAGAGGGGCCGTAAAATTTTTGATAAAAATTTTTCACATCAGTGAGACTGGCGTTTTCGATGTCGCGATGAGAGCCAATAACTAAACCATGCATAGGATGATTCTTGGGGAATATGCTTTGCCATAATTTTATCGAAGCTAGACCATAGGGGGTAGTTTCATAACGCTGTTCGCGTTCTCTTCTAACAACCGCTCTTTGTTCGTCTAATTTGGCCTGATTAATATCTAAGAAAAACATACGACTCGATTCGAGCGCCAAGACAGTTTCTATTTGGTTTTTTGGTACAGTTTCGTAATAATTAGTACGATCAAAATTGGTTGTGGCATTGAGCGAGAAAGCTCCTATGCTTTCGAGCGTTCGAAAATGCATGTCGTTTTTGACGTGCGCGCTGCCTTCGAACATAAGATGCTCAAAAAGATGGGCAAGTCCAGTTTTTTTGGGTTGTTCATCGATAGCACCAACTTTGTACCAAACACTGGTAGCCACAAAAGGCGATGAGCGATCGACTGATAATATAACTGTTAGACCATTCTTAAGCTTATAGCTCTCGTTAGGGATAACCAGCTTGGTATCAGACCCATGCTTCGCAGGGTCAATACTTAGGTGATCTTTTTTGACATTTTTGGTCGTCGTTGGTGTGCACGACGAGAGCGCCAGAGCGCTGGCCAGAAAAATACGAAGTTTATGGCGCATATTCTCAACCCGGTTTTTAAAAAGTAAAGCCGAATTGTGGTTTATTGGTTATAAAAGTCAATAATCTTCGCGAGAAAAAGCAGGCTTATTAGGTCATGCCCAATTTTATAAATAGTGCAGCATCCTTCAAAAGATCTATTGGGCAATGAAAAATATCTTGTTGAAAGAGCTTAGTAGAACTATTTATTGATTTTCAACACAACTCTTAGCCTATTTAAGTTGAGCAATGAGTGATTGCAGTTTTTTCTCTACCGCATTGATTGCGTCTGCACCCGTTTTGATTTTATTAAAATCATCCCCACTCAAATTTATTGCTTTTATGGCCATGCTTATTTCGGATAAATCATTCGGCTCCGCTAAGCCATAATTTGCTTTTAAGAGTTTATTCAAATCATCTATACTTGTAGTCATTTTATCTTTTAGGTGATCAAAATCTTTAATTTCACCGAGTGGTCCAATAATACTCCCTATTTTTAATATTATTTCAAACTGGTCTGATGACGTAATTGCTTTGCTTTGAGCAACAGTATCGGCTCTTGCTTGTGCAAGATCCGTACTCGGAGCACCAGTAAAAATTAAATGGAGCTCTTTGGCAAAAGCGCTCTGATATGGCTTGCTATTTTCGGCAATGACATCGACAATGATTTTGTATACAGAACTATTTGAATCAACTGCATTTCGTGCGAAATTAACATAGGGTACAGCAAAGCGATGCCAATCTTGAGAACGCAAATCAAAGGACAATTCTTCTGGAGTGTTTTTAATTGCTGTTTTATAGGTCGCAATTATGTTTTTTAAATTAGCAGGCTTTTCTGTTTTTCCCTTTAATGATAATATAATATTTTTAGACTTACCGTCGAGCATGTAATTAATGGTAAGTGATTCATTAAAATCTGCATTAAAAATTACGGGTGAAAATATCATTTTCAATGAACATTTATTACTGGGATCTATTTTGGTGCAATTATGAGGTTTGTTTACAGTAAAATATGGGGAGCTAGAAATAAACGAAATGTTTATTATAGCATGATTTTTATTTTTATTTTGTAAATCAATGTCGATCTCTTTGATAGCGCCATTCTGGATTTTCCCAAAATCAATTTTTTTCGGAGCAACGAGCTCTTCGAGTATAAGGGGCGAAGCATTGCTTTTTCCCTTTAACATTACTTTAATAGGGGGCTTACTTTTGCCATCAAGCTTATAATTTATAGTTAAAGACTCGTTGAGGTTTGCATCAAAAATTTTAGGTACGAATGCTACTTTAAAAGCGCAGTGATCGAGAGCTTTTATTTGTGGGCAATTTTTTGGATTCTCTACGACAAATGCCGGAGAACTTAAAGTAAATAAAATATCAGTAACAGATTCTGTATCGTTTTCATTTCGCAGGGTTAGGTCAATAGTCTTTGTAGAGTCTTTCAAGACTTCGCCAAATTTAACTTCCTTAACGACTGTAAGTCCCGCTTCATTCGATTTTTTTTGATGTTTTGAACTCTTTTTTTTGCTTAAAGGTAGGGAATTTTTGAGCGAGCTTTCTTGGCCACCGCAACCATAAATAAGTGTCAATATCAAACACATAGTATAAAACTTAAACATATAGATCCTATAAAGAAAACTAGTTATTCTAACGAGTAATACTGTATTATAGAAATCCAATCAACCCCGTACAAGGGATCCCTAATTAGACCAAAGTGGGCCGCAAAAGAAAAATTAAAACTTATCTCTGCGATTTTTGTAGGACGGGGCTTCCTAATGAATTAGTATTTTAAGATTTAAATAAATCTATAAGTGACTTCAAGATAGATTTTTCTTCGGCTATAAATTTTTCCACTTTGTCGGCATCTATAACAAGAGCCCCACAGGAAGAGCACTGTTGTATTTCGACAAAATCCATGCGTTTATTTTCCAAATCATGCCCGCATTTTGGGCATTTCATGAAATGCAAAGCTTTGAGCTCTTCATCCAGGGCCTTTTGATTCACACGTTTTTGTTCTACGTGGGCTTTATGCTTAGACAACGCTTCTTCTTGGAGAAAATAATCATTTTCTAGGTCTTTATTTTTAGTCATGAAGTCACCTCTAATATTATTATAGTTGAGGTGATTATTAATTTATACTTATTTCGCTTTTAATACTCGGCAATATTGCACTAAAAGCATCGCTCATCGCTTGGGCTACCAATTTTTTTGTCTGATCTTTGGCAGACTCACTGCATTCAACGACAAATTCGTCGTGAATCATATTAACAATTTGGGCATCGGGCAGATTTTTATATAAAGCGTCAAAAATCCTGCATAAAGCCAGCTTGGCAATATCTGCACCCGTGCCCTGAATAGGGACATTGCGTGCTAAGCGGCCACGTTGCCCAGGATTTTCTTCACCGTTAAAGTAGACGCGTCTGCCGAGGGCTGTATTGACGTAACCACAGCTTTTGGCTTTTGCTTCTAGACTCTCAAGCAGCTCTAAAACTTTGGGAAAACGCTTGAAGTAATTATTCATGAGCGTATGGGCGTTACCCAGAGAAATATTAAGTTGGCGCGCAAGAGCATGCTCGCCCATGCCGTAGATCAAGCCAAAGTTTAAAATTTTAGCTTGATCACGCAAATGCGCATTTTCGTGCTTGGATACTTTGGTATTAAAAACCGCCTGCGCGGTCATGCTATGAATATCGAGTTCTTCGTTGAAGATAGTTAACAAAGCCGGATCGCCACTCAAGCCAGCTAAGATTCTTAGCTCGAAAGCGCCGTAGTCAAAATAAGTGAGCGCGCGTCCAGCCTGCGGGGTGATACATGCTTGAAAATTAGCGTCGTTGGGAAGAGCCTGTAAATTAGGCTCCTGGCATGCGAGGCGACCTGAAGGGCTTCCCAAGGGCAAAAAAGAAGCATGTACGCGGTTATTATTAATTATGCTGAGAAAGTTTTCTCCGTAAGTACTCAGCATGCGACTATTTTCGCGGTATTTAAGCAATAACTTGACCGCTTCGTGGTCGAAATTTTTTAAGCCTGAACGAGATGTGCTTTCAAGCTTAACTCCTAAGATTTCTTCAAGCCGCGCCTTAACTTCCTGGGCATTGTGCAGGTCAATAATTTCGGGACCAAAGAGTGCAAAACCATCGTTTTTTTTAAAATAGTTATCAAGCTTAGGCTTAAGCTCTATTCTTTCGTTTTCTAAAAAATACAGCGTATTTTGCCAGCGCTCAGCATCAAAAGGCAAACCCGCGCGCTCCATGGCTATGCATGCTGGAATAACCTGGCATTCGAGCGCTATGAGCTCTTTATTTCTTAATTTTGCTATTTTTTCAAAAACGCTCATAAGCGTCTGCTTTACCCAAGAAGAAGCTTCATGAAAGTTATTAAAACCAGGAATTTCAAGCTCGGCTTCCAACATACTGGTATGCAAGAGTTTTTTAAGTGTTTTGAGACACACAAAACGCATATGAGGTGTGGGTGTAATATTATATTTATTAATTAATGATTTAGCATCAGTGCATATTATAAGCATAGGCGATTGAGCGAGCGCGAGGCCTGTTTGGGTGTCATTGAGTTCCTGCGCATGCCCATGGGCCATCGAGATCAGCCAATAATTGCCAAGCTGGGCCTGTGGCACTAAAGCCTGTATATCATAGGGTTGGCTCTTGATCGGCATTTTTATTAATTCCAAAAGTTGTGTTTGTATTGACCAATAGTTCCAAAAAGGCTAGGCAGCATGGGCGTTTTATTTTTTTATGAAATGCAATAACACTAAGCGCTTTATCCATAGAGGAGCTCTTTTAAATATGAGAGAGCGATAAAGCTAGGAGCTAAAAAATGGCACGTTATCGTGGGCCACGTTTAAAAGTAATTCGTCGTTTAGGCACATCGTTGCCAGGTTTAATGCGAACCGAAGGTGATTTGCGTAGACCTTATCCACCTGGTCAGCATGGTCCAACCCGTCGGGCTAAATTATCTGATTATGCTATTCGCTTGCGTGAAAAGCAAAAACTCAGGTTTCATTATTGCATCAGTGAGAAACAATTTCGTCGCTATGTAAAAAAAGCTTCCATTGGTAAAGGCAATCCTGGGACTAACTTATTAATAGCTTTGGAAACGCGTCTTGATAACGCTCTCTTTCGTGCTGGTTTCGCGCCAACCATGCGTGCAGCCCGCCAGATGACGAGCCATGGTCACGTTTCAGTAAACGGTCGACGTGTAGATATCGCGTCTTATCCGCTCAAAGTAGGTGATGTCATAACACCTCATGGTAAAACCAAGATGGCCGAGCAGATTAAAAATAATCGCAAAGACCCCGGTAATTTGGCTTTGCCGAGCTTTATCGATATAGATGAAGCAAACGTAGCTGCCAAAATTACGATGAAGCCATCGCGGGAAGATGTTCCTGTGGATGTTCAAGAACAACTTATTATCGAATACTATTCGGCTAAATAATATTTGTTCGTTAAAAAAACTATGCCAAAGAAGCCCCAGTTTATGGGGTTTTTTTGCGCTCCTGTTTGAGCTATTTTAAGCTTGAGATAAAGATTGAGAGGTAAGTTATGTTTTCTTTGACTTCGATCATGGCTCATTCGGGCCCCGTAGGACTAGCAGTAATGGCTATCCTTGCTTTGTTTTCTGTCATGTCATGGGCGATAATTTTAGCCAAATGGTTCTCTTTGAGGGGGCTCTTGTATCATAACGGCCAATTTATTAACCAATTTTGGCAAACCAAAGATTTGAATCTACTTTTGGGTCCCCAGAATAATATAAGTCCGAGTGCGCAGGTTTTTAGAGACGGTGTTCATGAGTTTGAGCGCCAAAAAAGTAAAAGCAAAGATAAAGAAGACGCTTTTTTAGTAATAGAACGTGCCATGGCTCGCTCAGGACGCCATGAGATTAAAAAAGCTGAATCCCAACTTCCTTTTTTAGCGACTATAGGCGCCATTTCGCCTTTTATAGGCCTTTTTGGTACGGTCGTTGGTATCATGTCGTCTTTTATGCAAATAGGCCAAGCGGGCAATGCCAATCTAACGACCGTTGCTCCCGGTATAGCTGAGGCACTTTTGGCGACAGCTTTAGGGCTTTTTGCAGCTATTCCGGCGGTGATGGCCTATAACATGTTTCAGTCGCGACTGAGGTCACTCAAGGGTGATTTAGAAAATTTTTGTTTAGATTTGCTCGCCGTTTTGCGCTCGCAACAGTAATAGAGCTCTTGTATAGCCTAAGCAAATTATCCGCGAATGGGAATTTTATTTATGATAGGCCGTGCCGCGTAAAATTTCGCTCGCACGAAAAAGTTGCTCACAAAGCATAAGAAAAGCGAGGCGATGCGGCAGCGTCATAGCTGAGAGCGATAACTGAGCGTGGCAGTTTTTAATAACATGAGCTGAGAGCCCAAAAGCTCCGCCAATAATAAAAGCTAGTTTAGGTTGTGTTAAAGCTTTTTTTTCGAGAAAAGCCGCGAAAGTACGTGAGCAATAACTTTGACCTCGGTCGCAAAGTGCAACGCGAAAATAACCCTCGGTCTTTTTTAAAAGCTCCAAGCCTTCGGCTTCTACGCGCTCTAAACGCTGTTCTTCACCAAAGATGCTCTTAGGATTACTAAAAAGTGCAAGAGCTTGCAGCGGAGGTCTTAAGCGAGGAAGATAGGCCAAAGCTTCGAGCATGCAGGTTTCTTTGAGTGCCTTGGTGGGCATGACGATCAGGATTTTCATATACTAAATTTCGCTACTTAAAATCTACCTGCTGAGCTTGAGGCCAAAAGCTTTCAAGCTTATAATATTCACGCGCTGCATCAGTGAAGCAATGAAAAACAACATCGTTGAAATCAACCAAGACCCATGAAGAGCTCTCAAGACCCTCAACACCTGTCGCTTTTACGCCCGCTTGACGCGCCTCGTCTTGAACATTGCGCACGATCGCTTGCACCTGACGTTCACTTGGTGCCGAGCAAATGACAAAATAATCGGTAAAACTCGTCAGTGTGCCTACGTCTAAGATAATAATATCGCTCGCTTTTTTATCATCTGCAGCTCGAGCACACAAGCGTGCGAGTTCGAGGGGAATATTATTTATCTCTGTTTTTGAATCCATGGTCATCTTCTATTATATACTCTTAAACGTTGATCACATTAACCTATTGCATATTGCTTCTGTATATACAACACCTGTTAGCATCATAGGGGAGCAAGGAGATGGCGGTACGCGTGGCTCGATGGAGTCTTTTATTAGTGGCTTTGGGTCTTGGCGCGGCAGCATTTGGTGGCTTCCAGCTTTGGCATATGTATCGTCATGATATTCCTCAGGTGTTGAGCGCTGACGCTTATAGACCGGCCCTCAAGAGTCGGGTTTTTGCCGAAAACGGCGAATTAATAGCCGAATTTGGCGTCGACGATAGAATTATAACTCCCCTCGATCAAATTCCCCCACTTGTAATTAAAGCTTTTATTGCTGCTGAAGATAAACATTTTTATAGCCATTTTGGCATTGACCTCAGAGGTATTCTTTCTTCGGTGATTCAGGTCGCTCTTGTGCAACGCAACACGCTTCGAGGTGCTTCGACACTGACCCAGCAATTGGCCAAAGGGCTCTTGGTTAAAAAAGAAGGGTATGCCCAGGGAACAGCGCGAACTTTTTCACGCAAAATTAAAGAGGCTCTCTTAGCGCTTAAGCTTGAAAGACATCTGAGCAAAGAAGAAATTTTATATATGTATCTTAACGAAGTATATTTGGGCCATGGCTCTTATGGCGTGGCAGCAGCTGCACATAATTACTTTCGCAAAGAACTAAAAGATTTAAGCTTAGGCCAAATAGCCATTTTAGCCGGCTTACCCCAAGCTCCCAGCAGGTTCTCGCCGCAAAATAATTTCAAAGCCGCTCTCACACGTCAGTCTTATGTTTTATCGCGCATGCAAGAAGACGGCTTTATTAGTGCGCAAGAATATAAGCAGGCTTTAACAGATAATAAAAAGTTAGAAGTCTTTCCCCGCGAAGATAGCTTTTTAACCAAAGCGCCTTATTTTTCTGAACATATAAGACGACAGCTTTTGCAAATTTTTGATCAAGAGACGGTCTATGAGAAGGGTCTAAATATATATACGACTCTCGATTTAGATCGTGAAACTAATATGCAAAAAGCATTAAGATCGGGCCTCTTAGAGATAGATAAGCGTCAAGGATTTTTGGGCCCTGTGTTTAGACCAAGCGATGCTCAAGAAAAAAATCGGGCATATAAAGCCATGATCGAAATAAACCAAAAAAACTTGTTAAATCTTGATATTAATTTATCGCTGGCTCAAGTTAAAAATATAGATTTAAATTTACAAGCAATTTTTGTTACAACTAACCAAGAAACTGGTGTAATACCGCTCGCAGGCATGTATTGGGCCCGTAAGCGCGAACCTACTCGTCATTATGAGTACAGTAGGCTTAGATCGGTAGAAGGCGTATTAAGACCTGGCGATATAATTTTAGTTAAAAAACAGCGCCAAGAAAGTATAATAAAAATGGCGAAAGAAGCGGGGTTATCAGCAAGTTTTGAGGGCTTGAGATCTCATAATACTTATTCGCTTTATTCGTTGGAACAAGAACCAGCAATAGAAGGCGCTATGCTCGCTCTTGAACCTGGTTCGGGTTATGTCAACGCTATGAACGGCGGCTATTCTTTTGAGCGTAGCGAATTTAATCGCGCCTATCAGGCTTGTCGGCAACCAGGATCGGTATTTAAACCAGTAGTATATTCAGCGGCTTTGGCGCTTAAGAAATACACTCCTGCCACGATGGTTCTCGATGCGCCTTTGACTTTTAGAGACGGCAGTGAATCAAGTTGGAAACCAAAAAATATAGGGCAGCGTTATAAAGGCGAAGTAACGGTTCATGATGCAGTAATGAACTCAATGAACGTACCGACAATAAACGTCATGGCCGATGTTGGGACCAAAGCTGTTATAGACTGGGCAGCAAAACTTGGTATCAGCTCAAAATTAAAAGCAGAGCTTGGCACAGGCATAGGTTCTTCGTGTATTACGCCCTGGGAACTAGCCAAAGTATTCATGGTCATGGCTAATTTAGGTGAAGTTATAGAGCCTGTATTTATAAAAGAAGTTACTGATCGTGATCAAAAACGCCTTAGTTTTAACGCTCATTATTCTGACCCCTGGATCAGTCGTGGTGATAGATTAGCCCAAGCAGTAAATAATTTTATGAGCCCCCCTAGGCGCGTCATGACTGCAGAAGATTCTTATACGATGCATTATTTATTAACCGAAGCTGCGGGTGCAGGTACTGGCCAACGCACAAGAGCTCTTGGGCGCGTAATTGCCGGCAAAACCGGCACAACCAATGACAGCTATGATACGTGGTTCGCAGGATATGCCAAAAATCTCTTGAGCGTTGTTTGGATAGGAAGCGACTCTATGGATATGCCGCTGGGAGTTTACGAACAAGGAGGACGCACCGCAGTTCCCTTGTTTAACGCCTTCATGGCGCCTTCATTGCGCGCTTTGCCCAAAGAAAGTTGGGATATGCCTAAAAGCATGTGTCTTGCACACATAGACGCTCAAAGTGGTTTGCGTCTTGAATCTGAACAGCCACAAAGCTTTTTGGCTCCTTTTCGGTGCGGGGAAGAGCCCCGGTTTAAATCTCAAGTAGCGAACGCTAATTCTGAACAGGCGATGCAGCTTATGGGCGCTTATTAGTAAAAGATCAAGCTGCTTGTGAGTAATTAACTTGTTACTATTCCCCACATAGTTAAATTCGGGGATATTTTATGCGTTATTTAGTACTTCTTTATTTGGGTTTGAGCGCATCTATTTTTGCACTTGAGCAAGACCCTTGTCCCCCGTCGTTGATCAAACCTGAAGAGCATCTTTTAGAAACTAATAATCAAGCCGATGAAAGAGTTCCTTATGTCGATAATAATAGGCCTCTAAAAGATCTCGGTACAGATATAGTCGTCAAGGAATTTTTCGCGACAAAATCTTCGCTCTATTATTTTATGAAACTTGTTTATACGACAATGGAAAAATCTCTAGAAAAATATAAAAAACAACATGATCTCGATGAAAAATCTATCTCTTTGCTCTTTAAAGGCGGGAACGTTTTGCGTATAATTGCAAACGGTATATTAGAGCTGTTGCCTAAAGATGCTCAAGAACTCTTGATGAGCGAATATTCACCAGACTTTAAGCGTTCAGACGCCGATTTTACGGTCTACATAGACGACAAAAAACTGGGCAATCTTGATTATGAGCGCGTATTAGACGAAGTAAGCAAGCTCATACTCAGTGATCTTAACGAAATTCGTAAAGAGTTTTATACTAATAAAACAAAATATTTCGACTTTCTCAAGCTCGGTCCTTATGAGGCGCGGTCAGAGCTTAAAAAATATTTTCAAGAATTAGCTAAGCTACCTATTTTAGAAGATAAGAAAAACGATGACTGGTTTCATGCCAAATTCAAGCAATTACAGCTCTTAGATAATCGAGCACAAAGAAATTTAAGCTGCAAGTATAAAGGCCAGCATGATTATAAATTTATTAACCAGGATAATAAAATTATAGGTATACCACTGTCTGATAAAAATAACTGGATAGTAAATACCGATAATAGAACGCTCGAGTGGCCCATGGGAAATAATCCCCAAGAAATAACTAAATTTAATTTGCTGAGATCAAAAGTAGCATTTGAATATACTTATGAAAAAGATGGCAAATTATATCGCAAACCCATTGCAGGCGAACTCATCGATGTGAGTGTTCCCCATCGCAAAGACCCTTCGGTACGAGAGTTTCTTGATGGCTATGAGCAAAATATTGCTGAATACACCTTGGCGTCACCATCAAAGCGTTTTAATTTCCCAATGAAATCATATTCTATAAGAGGATTTTCTCACGATCTTTTGCATATTCTATTTCGGCAGTTTGATAGACCATGGAACGGTGGTCCCAAATACGGTAAAAGGGTCAATCGATTATTTTTTCTGGCTTTGAGCGAGCTTATGGGAACTTACGGTATTGGTTCTGAAGAAATGAAAGAATACATAAGCGCCGTGCGAGAAAAAATCATCAAGCCATTAGAGACGCTCTATCCGCTGGAAGAAAATGCTTCTCGGGTAGTAAAAGAGCTTAGGGACAACGCAGATTTTATAACCACGCAGTGGCCGTTAATATATGCGAGCAATGATCTATGGCAAAAACTAGCGGCGTTTGTTCAAGACGAACTTATCGATAAAAAACAAGACGACGATGAAGAAAATTTTAAGGCTTTTATTGAGATTATTAATAAAAATCTGGATATAGCTGAAGCTATCAGTAAAATGCCCTACAAAAAAATAGATATTTCGAAAGTTTATAATACAGATATGGATAAACTTTTTTAAATATTCCTGATCATAAAAACAAGAAATCCTGCACGACACATAAATTTGTCGTGCACGTTTATTTCGTAAATAGCGAAGACAAACAACAACTACTCGACTTATAGATTTGCCATGGCAGTAGTATGTCTATGAAATATTAATCTTGTTTTGTCATAAATAGCGACGAGCAATGATTTTTAAAAATCTAAAGGAAAATCTATGAAAAAGATTCTAGTATTCTTGGCTGTGCTCTCATGTGCCTGCAAAATGTTTGCTATGGAAGAAGAGAGAGAACCAAACGATCCTACGCTTCGCCAAATAGTGCTCTTCAAAAAATACAATCATGTTAATTATTTGCCTAAGTTCGCAAAATTATATGGTGATAAATTTAGAACGTTGGAATTAGCAAAGAATCGCAACGCACGCGAGATGACAGCGTTCTTAATAACAATGATTGCCTATCTTGAATTAGTGAGCGATTTTTCTCATAGCCAAACCAATAAGGCAGAAGGAAAAACCCATGAAACGCAGATCGCGACAGGGGATGCGGCTTTGCCTATTGAACGCGCTATCGAAGCAACCAAAAAGGCATTCGAGAGATATTTTGACCATGAAAATCTCGTTCATAGTATCGATAAGTGTTATAGCATTTTGGAAGATTTACTCTGTAATGTGAGTATGCGTGATTATATACAAAAGGTTATCTTAGCTGATAGAGAACCAGAGAAAGATTGGCATAAATATCGAGACAATTACTCTTGGAATAATGTTTATCGTATATCTGAATATGAAATTTTAAATTTATTTTATGACAATTTCGAAATATTATTTGATCACGGATATAATACAGCTCTCAGGATACTTCCCAAAAATTTGGGGAAAAATGCATTTAACAAGTTGAATGACGCAGATAATTTTTTTGTAGAAATTAATCAATTGGAACTTGAGAATCTAGATTATTCAGAGTACCAATTTTTCTTTTCTCCTTGGATAGAAAAACTAAGTATAGATGCCCGATCTAATTGGTACTGTAATTTGTGCTGTATTATTTTAGCTGGATTCTTAGATGAGCGCGGCGTTTTTTATACTTGTAATAAAATAGCGTATTTAAAATTAATAATAATAGCAGTAATAATAAATAATAATATGACCGGCGATCAATTGCCACCCATGTTTCGCGGTCAAAAACCTCAAGATTTTTCACCCCCGCCTGCTCAATTTTTGGAATCTACAAGAACGCCGCGCCATATTCCTCAAAACATCGATCTTGTTGTTCAAGCTCCCGCAGGTCAAGTAACTTCTACCGAAAAAAGCTCATGCTGCTGTTGTACGCTACAATAAAATAATTTTTAGATTAAAATTAAGGTGCGCAGAGTTTTATCTCAGCAGCGAATGGGAAAACAGCAAAGGGGTTTTTTATGCAGGATTTTTCATTTTCGACTCATCCAAGCCTCTATCGTCATATAAAATTGGTTATATCTAACGACGAAGCGCACCTAATTCTTAATATAAACCCTGAAGCCAGTCTTCAACCTAATACTCCGCTTAAGCTCAATAGCTACGATTTAGGCGTAGATATAGAGCTTAACGATGCGATAATGCGTCTGCGCTTTGAGTACCCCCACGTAAAAGTTTTGGTTATTACGAGTGGGCATCCTCAGGTTTTTTGTTCGGGGGCAAATATTTATATGCTCAAAACGAGCAGTCATGCTTTCAAAGTCAATTTTTGCAAATATACCAATGAAACAAGATTATATTTAGAAGAAGCATCACGTTTTTCTGGATTAAAATCGTTGGCAGCTCTTAACGGCACGGCAGCTGGAGGTGGTTATGAGCTCGCTTTAGCGTGCGATAGAATAATACTTATTGATGATAAAGCTGCAAACGTATCTTTGCCCGAGATACCACTCTTGGCCGTCTTGCCAGGCACTGGGGGGCTTACTCGTTTGGTCGATAAGCGTCATGTGCGCCGAGATAGGGCAGATATATTTTGTACCGTCGCGGAAGGCTTTAAAGGCGAAAAAGCTAAAAATCTTGGCCTGGTTGATCAAATATATAGCAAAAGCCAGTGGTCGGCAGGTCTTAATCAGGAGATAGCTCTTCTCAAAAATAAATCTAATAAGACCTGTAACCAAGGGATTAAGCTCTCAAAGATAGAGCCAAAATTTGGTGATTCAGGTTTTTTTTATAAATATATTAGTATTAAGTTGGGTGACAATCGTGTTGCTACTATCACTATCGATGCTCCTCATGTTTGGGAGCCCGTCGATATAGAAACAATGCTGGCTCGCGGTGAAGAGCTCTGGATCCTGCGTGTATTTCGTGAGCTTGACGATGCTATAATGCGCTTAAGATTTTTTTATCGAGAATATGGCCTTTGGCAGCTGCAGGCTTGTGGTGATAAAGCACTAGCGCTTCATGCCGAAAGACCGCTTTATCAAGCGCATGAAGAGAACGCTCATTGGTTTTTACGCGAAATTTTATTGCAAGCAGGGCGGGTTTTAAAACGCTTGGATGTAAGTTCTCGGTCTTTAATATGTTTATTGCAGGGCCCTCATGCTTTTGCAGGAATTTTGGCCGAGCTGCTTATTTTAGCCGATCGGGTTTATGCTCAAGATGATGAGAGCGCCGAGAGCGCAATAATATTAACCCGCATTAACCAAGGGTTATTGCCGAGTTGGAGTGAGCATGCCCGCTTAAAATCGCGCTTTTGGGGACATGAAGAAAAGATGGCCAACGCTTTTAAAGCCTGTGATGGCAAGCCTATTTCGTTAAAGCGGGCTTATGAGCTTGGTCTCATAACTAATTTGTTGGATGAAATAGATTACTTAGACGAAGTGCGCTTATTTTTAGAAGAAAGAGCGACGCTCTCTCCTGACGCGCTGAGCGCTTTAGAAGCTAATCTAAGATTTAATGGGCCAGAGACGCTCGCAACCAAAATTTTCGGTCGTTTATCGGTCTGGCAAAATTGGGTTTTCGTGCGCAGCAACGCTTCAGGTCCTGCGGGAGCTTTGATGACTTATGGGGAGGAGAGCCGAGCCCAATTTGATTTTGAGCGTTGCTGATATCTATTAATATTATAATATTAATAGATTTATTTTAAATATCTTTGGTAAAATATATACTAATTATCTTAACTAGATGGTCGGGTCTATGTCTATGGTTGACCCGTCCAATATAATACGTTAATTTGCACCGGATATTAAGAAGTTTTTTGTCTAGTACAAGAGCGAGAAATAAGAAGGTAGCCTATGAGCGGGACGCTGGTTTTGCTTCGACATGGTCAATCAGAATATAATAAGAAAAATATATTTACCGGCTGGATCGACGTAGAACTGAGTGCCGAAGGGCGCTTGGAGGCTTTAAAGGCGCGCGAGCTCCTGAAGAACTATGATTTTGACGTCGTCTATACTTCTGCTTTAAAAAGAGCGAAAGATACAGCGCTTATAGTTTTGGGTGAAAAAAAAACGGCTTTGATCAGCAATAGTGCGCTTAACGAACGTTGCTATGGTGAGCTTGAAGGCAAAAACAAAGACGAAGTGCGCGCTCTTTTTGGGGCTGAGCAGGTACAAATTTGGCGTCGATCACTCAGGGAGAGACCTCCCGGTGGTGAGAGCCTGGAAGATACCTGCGAGCGGGTGCTTAGATTTTATGACGACGAAATTAAGCCCAAACTCGCTCAGGGCCAAACTATTTTGGTCTGTGCTCATGGCAACTCGCTCAGAGCGCTTGTTATGTCTTTAGAAAATTTGAGTGAAGAAGAAGTTTTAAATTTAGAAATTCCGACCGGTGTGCCAATTATTTATGAGTTTGATGCACAGGGTCGAGCTTATCGAGAAAAAGAAGAAAATAAGGGAGCTTAAGAGATGGAAAATAATATTTATAACTACTATCCGCCTACTGTTATAGAGCAAACACCACGTGGGGAGAGAGCTTATGATATTTGGTCTCGCTTACTCAAAGATCGTATATTATTTGTTGGTTCAGCAATAGATGACCAAATTGCGAATTCTGTTGTTGCTCAACTTTTATTTTTAGAAAGTGAAGATTCAGAAAAAGACATAACTATGTATATTAACTCTCCTGGCGGCGTGGTTAATTCAGGATTGGCGATTTACGATGCCATGCAGTATGTAAAATGCGATGTATCGACCGTTTGTGTGGGAATGTGTGCATCTATGGCTGCGGTGCTCTTAGCGTCGGGAGCGCGAGGAAAACGCTATATTTTGCCCCATAGCCGTGTGATGTTGCATCAACCTCATGGTGGTGCGCGTGGACAAGCGACAGATATCGAAATATCTACTCGCGAGATGCTCAAAATTAAAGAAATGAATAATAGTATTTTAGCTCGACATACCGGCCAAAGCGAAGAAAAAATTAAAAAAGACCTTGAAAGAGATTTTTATATGGGTGCTTTGGAATCTATCGAATATGGCGTTGTAGATAAAGTAGTCGAACGACATAATCCCAGTATAGTGGGTGAAAAGTTATGAGTAAAGATTCTATCTTATTATGTTCTTTTTGTGGCAAATCTCAGCGTGAGGTTAAAAAGCTCGTAGCAGGGCCATCGGTTTATATTTGTGAAGAATGTGTTTCTTTATGTAACGAAATAATAGCATCTGACGAGGAAAGCGGTGCTATTGAGCCTAAAAAGCCAGAATTTTTGCGCCCTTCTGAGATTAAAGCCGTTTTAGACGACTACGTAATTGGCCAAGAGCGTGTAAAGAAAGTATTAGCAGTAGCAGTTCATAATCATTTTAAGCGGATTTTTTCACCTGTTGATACCAGCGATGTCGAGTTGCAAAAAAGCAATATTTTGCTCATAGGTCCCACGGGGTCAGGCAAGACTTTGCTCGCTCAGACTTTGGCGCGTATTTTGCATGTGCCTTTTACTATTGCAGATGCTACAAGTTTGACCGAAGCTGGTTATGTTGGTGAAGATGTCGAGAGTATTATTGGAAACCTACTCAACGCAGCCAAAGGCGACGTTAAGCTTGCCGAACGCGGAATTGTTTATATAGACGAAATCGATAAAATAGCTCGTCGTGGTGAGAATCCTAGTATTACGCGTGATGTTTCAGGTGAAGGTGTTCAGCAGGCTTTACTTAAGATAATTGAAGGCACCGTATGTCATGTACCCCCGAAAGGAGGGCGCAAGCATCCAAATCAGGAATTTATTAAAGTTGATACGTCGCAAATTTTATTTATTTGTGGCGGTGCTTTCTCGGGACTAGAAGCAGTAGTAGCCGCGCGTTTGGGGCAAAAATCTTTGGGTTTTGGTACTCATAAAACCAAAAAAGTCGTAGATAATAAGACTAATATTCTTGCTCAGGTGAATACTCAAGATTTATTACGTTTTGGCCTTATTCCAGAATTTGTGGGTCGTTTACCAGTATGGGCGGTTTTAGACCCCCTCGACGAAGAGGCACTGGTAAGGGTTCTCGATGAGCCTAAAGACTCGATAACTAAACAGTATAGTAGGTTATTCGAGCTTGACGGTGTGCAGCTTAGATTTACCAAAGAGGCTCTTTTAGCAGCGGCGAAACAGGCATGCGAGAAAAAAACCGGTGCTCGTGGTCTCAGAGGAATTTTTGAAGCTGCGTTGCTCAACGTCATGTATGATATTCCAAGCGAGCAAGGTGTGCGTGAAGTTGTGTTTAACGAGAGGGCAATACTACGCAAAGAGCCGCCGTTAATCGTCATGGGTGAGAAAAAATGGCAAAAATTACACGCTGAAAAAGAACCAAAGAAAGCATAATTTAGCTTTTTCACATCGTAACTGGTCTTTAATAGCTTAGGCTTGTTTTGGATAAATTTAATTCGCTTGCTTTAAATAATCGAAAGGTTATTGCAATTTACACATTTTTCTAGGCAAATGCCATAATCCTGGTAGCCGCCTGGTCTTGTAGATGTGATATTATGCAAGCAACCAGCGCAATATTGATACGCGCCTAGGCGGCCATGAACATTATATTTAAAAGGAGAGGTCGATGACCAAACAAGAACTGATTGATTGGGTTTGCAAACAACAAAAAAACGTAACCAAGAAGACCGCTACAGAAATCACTGAAGCTGTATTCGCGGCTATGCAACACAGCATCAAGACGAGCGAAAAGTTCTCCTTTCCTGGCTTTGGTACTTTTCAATTGCGTTCTAGAAAAGCACGTTCTGGTCGTGACCCACGTACCGGTGAAACCATTAAAATCAAAGCTTCACGTACAGTTGGTTTCCGTCCAGCTAAGAAATTTAAAGAAGTGTTGGCTAAAATTAAGCCGACTGCTGCAGCTTAATATTGGTGCAAATAAGAGAAAAAGCCTCTGTTTAGAGGCTTTTTCTTTTTTATGGTGGTCCCGGCAAGACTCGAACTTGCGACCTCCACCTTGTAAGGGTGGCACTCTACCAACTGAGTTACAGGACCGAAACTCTGAGATAGAAAAACAAAACGTTTAAAGCAAGAGGGTTTTGGAGTAAATTTAATAATATTTGTGAGGTTTTTTATGAAAGCGCCCAAGCTGAATATTTTCGCAGCGACCAACGAGCATGAATTGTTGCGAAAATTGGTTCGAAAATTTGCAGAAGAAGAGCTTGAGCCAGGTGCTTTTAAGCGTGATAGAGAAGAATTTTTTGATAAAGAATTATTTAAAAAGCTGGGTGATTTAGGGCTCTTGGGCATAACCGCGCCCGAAGAATACGGTGGTTCAGCCATGGACGCCACGGCAGCGGTCATTGTTCATGAAGAAATAGCAGCCGTTGATGCTGGTATGGCTCTTGCTTATTTAGCGCATTCTATGTTGTGCGTGAATAATATTTCTCTCAATGGCAGCAGCGAGCAAAAAGCGTTCTATTTGCCCAAGCTTTGCACGGGTGAATGGATAGGGGCTATGGCGATTTCCGAGCCACAGGCAGGCACCGATGTCCGAGCTTTATCCACGACAGCCACGCCCATACCTGAGGGCTATATAATTAATGGCACTAAACTATGGATTACCAACGGCGCTCAAGATGAGCAAAAAACTCCCGCCGATGTTCTTTTTCTTTATGCGAAGATTAAAAATCAAGAACATAAGCAAAAAATTTCCTCTTTTATTATACAAAATAACCAACAAGGATATAAAGTCGGTCAAAAACTAAGCAATAAACTTGGCATGCGTTCTTCTATCACAGCTGAGCTTGTTTTTGATGATTGTCATATAAGATCCGATCAGCTTGTTGGTCATGAGGGCGAAGCTTTTCTGCATATGATGCGCAATTTACAAATAGAGCGCTTAACACTTGCGGCAATAAGTCTTGGCATAGCTCGTCGTTGTCTTGTAATCATGAATAAATATGCCAGCGAACGTATAGCTTTTAATCAACCAATTGCTAAGTTTGGGCAGATACAAAAATATATAGCTGAAAGTTACGCAAAATATAAAGCAGCTCGTTCTTATATTTATAATATTGCTTACCAAACCGAACTTAACCATGCTCATGGTCGTATTGATAGTGATGCGGTCAAACTCTTTGCTTCAACTGCTGCCAAAGAAATAGCTGATGCTGCAATTCAGGTCTTAGGTGGCTATGGCTACATGGGTGAATATGTAGTTGAGCGTTTATGGCGCGATGCAAAACTTTTAGAAATAGGCGGAGGAACTATTGAAGCGCACCAAAAAAATATGACCGAAGATCTGCAAAAACGTCCCTATGCTCTATTTGATTAGTTCATGAGTAATACGTCTGATGAAAAATTTATGTCTCGAGCCCTAGAGCTTGCGCGATTAGCCGGCTCTCTTGGTGAAGTTCCCGTTGGCGCTGTTATTGTTGTAGCAGGTGAAATAATAGCCGAAGGTTATAACTGTCGAGAGCTTAGGCATTCTTGTATAGCTCATGCAGAAATTATGGCTTTATCCAATGCTTGCGAACGCCTGGGGCGCTGGCGATTATCTGATGCTCGGGTTTATTCAACGCTCGAGCCCTGTTTTATGTGCGCGGGTGCTTTAGTACAGGCGCGCATAGGGCATCTGGTTTTTGCTGCTCATGATCCAAAGTTCGGCGCTATTGAGAGCCTCTATAATTTAGGTAACGACAAGCGCCTTAATCACCGTTTTTCTTATTCAAGCGGCATGCGGGCTCAAGAAAGCGTCGCTTTGTTGAAATTATTTTTTGTAAAACGGCGTAAGAACAAAAATATATCCCGATAGCTTTCAGGCATATTTTAGTCTGATAAAAATATATAAAATTACACCTGCAGATCACTGATTATTGCTCTATGTAAGCTTGCTTGAGATTATGGGATCAATCAAGCTTTATAGGAGAAATTAACATGAGTAAATTATTGGTATTAGTAAGCGCTCTGTCTCTGAGTACTTCGGGGATTTTATTTGCTACTAAATGTGATGATGCAAAATCATATTTGAGCAGTAATAGAGCAAATCTCATTCCTACGTTTAATCTGGAAACTTCAAATCAAAAAGTGAAACTCACTCAGCAAGCGGCCATTGAGCGATTGGGGCTTTTAGATAGAGCGGTTGAGAGAAAACACGAATTTCTCTGCGGTTATGCTTTGGAGCACCTCAAAGAAGATGTGGCTTATGTAGAAAAAAATCTCTAGGTAATTTCGTGAGAATACGACTTAATAAATATAAAAAATAAGTCGTAACATATTGATTATTTGGCTCTAGGTGTCCCCTATTGTCTAAAAGGGCCTCAGGACTAGAATAGGAGGGTAGATTTAGAAATTTTAGGTGATAGCATGGAAGATTCCAAAAAAGATTCCCAAAAAGATAAAGAAGAGCTCGAGATCCAAGAAAATGCCGAAGTAATCGAAGGGCAAGAAAAGTTAGAAACTCAAGCCGAGCCTACAACAGAAGAGAAATTAGCATCTGAGCTGGCAGCGACTAACGACCGACTTTTACGTTTGGCGGCCGAATTTGATAATTTTAAGAAGATTTCGGCTCGTGAGCGCATGCAAAGTATTAAATTTGCTAACGAAGGGCTCATAGTAAATTTGTTGCCTATAATGGACAACTTAGAGCAGGCTGTTAAAGCGGGAAAAAAAACAGGAGAAGCACAAGATTTATTAGTTGGCGTGGAAATGGTGCTTAAACAAATGGTCGAGGCTTTGAGTAAAGCCGGCGTCGAATTTTTTAGCTCAGAAGGTCAGCCTTTTGATCCAAGCCGCCATGAAGCTGTTTGTGAGCAAGAAGCTTTGGACGTAGAAGAAGGCACTGTTGTGCAGGAATTTCAAAAGGGTTGTTTATATAATGGACGACTCCTTAGGGCGAGCCGCGTGGCTGTTGCCAAAAAATCGAGTAAATAATTATGCGTTTTGTTGATGAAGCCCGAATAAGAGTAAAGGCTGGTGATGGTGGTACCGGTATAGTTTCATGGCGACGAGAGAAATTTGTACCTCTTGGAGGACCTTCCGGCGGCAATGGTGGCCGTGGGGGCGATGTAATTTTTGTTGCCAAAGAAGGCATGAATTCGCTTCTCGATTTAAAGCAGCAATCTTTGCTGCAAGCATCAAACGGCAACAAGGGCTTATCCAAAAATAAAACCGGTCGTCATGGTGATGATAAAATTATATTTGTGCCCGTTGGAACGGTCATAAACGATGAAGATAATTCAGGTTTTCCCTATGAGCTGCTCAAACATGATCAAAGCGTGATCGTATGTCGTGGCGGTGATGGTGGTTTTGGTAATTCGCATTTTAAGACTCGTCTCAACAGTGCACCGGAAAAATGCACACCAGGCTTTCCTGGTCAGGAGCGTTTTTTGCGTCTTACCCTCAAGCTCATGGCTGATGTTGGTCTTTTGGGCTTTCCTAACGCAGGCAAATCGACGTTGTTATCTCATATGAGTAATGCTCGTCCCAAAGTCGCTGATTATCCCTTCACGACGATTAAGCCCATGGTCGGTGTTTGTGAAATAGACCTGAGCCGTACAATGATAATAGCCGATGTTCCGGGTCTTATCGAAGGCGCAAGCGAAGGACTTGGTCTTGGTTTTAGATTTTTACGCCATTTGGAGCGCGTGCGCGTGCTGTGCCATCTTATCGATGTGAGCTCAGAAGAAAGCCTCTTTAAACGCTATGAGACTATTAATAAAGAACTCGTGAATTACAGCGGTGAACTTGCAGCTTTGCCTCAAGTAATAGCGCTTAACAAAATCGATGCGCTTCATGATACTCCTGACGAATTAGTCGAGTTTGAAGCTATGTTGAGGCAAAAAAACATAGAGTATTATAGGGTGAGCGCTGCGACAGGCGCAGGCCTAACTATCCTAAGAGATGCTTTGTTTGCTCGAATAAAAAAACTTAATGACTTTAGCGACGATAGCGTCGAGCAAATTAAAAAATTTGACCCGACTTTAAATTTATATAAATAATTATTATTTTAGTTAATTTTCAGAGGTACTCTCGCTATCGCTTAGTGCTATTTTTTCTAGCTTAAGAGGAGGAAGGGAGGGTCTTCTTGCCTCTTTACCCCTTATGGTTGGGCAGCTATCAGTCTTTTGTGGGCTCGTTGGAGCATTGGGGTTTATGAGTTTCGGTATGGCGCTTTTGGAATTAAATTTTTTAAGCAGCGAGCTTCTTCTTTTTGAGCTTGAGTTGGTGCTGTCTGAATTCGTAAATGCGAGGGCCATATTATTTTCGCTATTATTCGTTTCTAAAAGACTACATGCTCTACTCGTGTCGATAAAAAGGAGTGTGGTTAAGAGTTTTATTTTATTTTTTTTCGTCATGCTCAGCAATTCATCGATTTGTGAGCCATCATGAATCCCCGCAAGACACAGAGCTATTAAAGCTTCCATGGAAGCGTTATCGAGAACATAGCTCGCAAGGCTTTTAAAATCCCATTTTTTTAAAGGTTTGCTCGCATAGCATGGTAATATTTCATAGTGAGAATTTTTATCTTGTTCAAGTTTGAGTCGAGCGGCAATTTTTAGGTCATTCGTAATTTCAGCGGGGAGTTTTGGGAGTTTAATAAGAATTTTTGCCAAAGCATTTTCTTTGAGATTATAATTTTTAGCTCCCCTTACAGTAAGAGCTAATTTAGCTAAAGCCTCTTTTCTCAGCGTCTTGTTTTTTTTCTCGTAGCTGCCGAAATACCAGTGCAGATAGGGGCTGTAATTCAGAAGAATTGCGCCGTCATGGGGAACGTAAAGAGATTCTTTTATAAGACTATCGAAATTATAAGATTTTAATCTGTTGAAAAAATCCGTTTGTCTGGGCGATAATTTATCTTCGTAATCATAGAGAGTGAAGTATATTATAAATAATCCATAATAATTTCTCATTTTTTCAAGTTCTTCTGCTACGTGATGAAATAATTTCAAATAATTTTTCGAATCTATAAAAATTAGAAACGAAAAAAATAATTGACAATTTCCAGAGAAATCTAAAATATATTTAATATAATTTTTTTTATCGTCTTCACGCCAATGAGAGAGCTGTTTTTCATCATAAGCGTTGTTGAGTAATTTAACATGTATATAGGTCAAAGCTTCAGCTATAGTATGTGGTTCATAGAGTTTTAGATCTGGCCATTGACGCTGAAAGATCTTGGCACTGTATAATTTTTGCTGTTCTTCATCGCGTATATGTAAACAAATATTTTCAAAAATCATGGGAAGGGCTTCTAGAGGAGCGCCGAGTTGAGCTGGAAAGAAAAAATCTATATTTTTTATTAAAGCTTTTTCATAAGATAATTCACCTTCGCTCATTTCTGCAAACATAGATTCGCTGAATTTCCCTATGTCTTCTTTGAGAAAAACCTCGCGAGGGGGCGGATCCATTGCTAAAGTTTGCTGTGCAAAACAAATTAGTAAAACAAATATTGCAGATGACATGATAGCCTTTTTGATTATAAGTGTTTAGGTTCGCAAAATTTTTGATGGCAAGAGCATGATATTTAGTCGCTTTATTTTTTAAATTTACATATTTTTAGTAAATAAAATCCTCGTTAAATATTTTTTAATTTGCTGATCCAGTCTTAAAATATCTATGTTTATTAAAAAAACTGTATTAATACAGTGAGTTAAAATTTTGAAATTAGCTTGACAATACCCTGGATAATTAAAATTAATATTAAAAAAATAGTTGTTATTATTAGATCCGCTCTATGAAAACTACTGGCACAGCACTTGTTGAGTATCTATATAGCGTCGTCATTGAGCGGAGGCTTTATGGAAAGAGCGGTGTGGGTGTGTGCATGTGCGTTGGCTCTTAGCTTGGCAGTGGGCATATCGTCAATAAGTTCGGCTTCTCAAGCCAAAGTAGATACAAGTATTTTAGAAGTCACCCAATGTAAAACACAAAGCAGCTGTAAAGACGCAGGTATCAAACCACTAGGACGCACGAGTGAAATGTTCTTAAGAAAAGTTAAACGCCTCTCTCGTAAAGCTTTCGCTTAAAATTACGAAGTTACCATGCATAACTTACTATGAGCGATCGAGGGGTGGCGCTTAAAACCACAGGGGAGTCCTCGTTATCGAGCATTAAAAAGGGCATGGCTATGCCCACACCCACACCTACAGCCATGCCGAGCAACACATCACTTGTCCAATGTTTAGCACCGGCTATACGTGAATAGGCTACCAAAGAACCAACAAGAGCCGATGCACCGGCAAAATAGGGGGCCCAGGGGGCATTATTTTTGAATGCCAAGACCGAGGCAGAACTCAGCAAAGCAAAAGTAAAGCTTGTATGACCCGACCAAAACGATCGATTGGCCCCTGATTCATTGGGAGTATCATAGCCATAGACAACACCTGGGCGTGCGCGACGAAAAGAAATTTTGGCAAGGCCTGTAAGAGCACCTGCGACAGCGACACTGTCGTATAAGACAAGAAAATTACGTAATAAAAGCCAGAAATTTTTAGATACTAAAGCACTCGAGCTAAAAGCCATGAAGGGTGCAATACTAAAAGCAAGAATGTCGCTGGTTACGCGCGCCGCGCCAAAGTCTTTCCATATGAGTGCCTGGCTTAAATTATGATCGAACTTGTTAGGAGCACACCACGCGCATGTTGGTGTTGGAACAAGACTAAAGCTAAGATCAAAAGCTGAGGCTGCGAGGGCAACGCTGGTTGTTTTGAGCCATTCTGTTTTGCTGGGTTTTTGATTAAAATTTTGGGCATAGAGCTGATAAGAAAGCACAAAAAAAAGTACGAAAAATAGCCGATATTTTTTTATATACACAATTAGCTCATATTTTGTGGGTCAACGTCGATAATCAAACGTGCCTGCTTTTTATTAACCGTTTGAGTGAGTATCTTATTTGATTTTAAATTATTTAAAGCATCGTGCAAAATAACTCTTGACGCTGATAGAGCCAATATTTGATAACGAAAACGATTATTAACGCGTTCTATAGGCGATGGCACCGGGCCCAAAATTTGCAGTGTTGATTCTTGTCTCAGTAACTCATGAATAGAACTTATAATATTCTGTACTACACTTTCGTCAGGGTGCTCAAGGCGTATAAGCGCGGCTTTAGTAAAAGGCGGTTGGGCAAAACGTTTGCGTAAGGCAAGTTCTTGGCTAATAAATTCAGCGACGTTATGGGTTTTGGCAAAAAATATACTTGGGTGCTCAGGGTTAAAAGTCTGTATGAGAGCACGCCCCTCATGTTTTCCTCGACCCGCTCTTCCTGCAACTTGAGTTAAGAGTTGGAAAGTTTTCTCTGAAGCGCGAAAATCTGGCATGGACAATGCCACATCAGCGCAAACTATACCGACGAGACCTACGTGCAAAAAATCATGGCCTTTAGCAACCATTTGGGTGCCAATTAAAATATCAGCGGTGTGGTCATGCATGGCATTGAGCGTCTGCTCCAGACGCGCTTGAGAGCGTACGACATCGCGATCAAGGCGCATAACTTTCGCTTCAGGAAAGAGCATTTTTACTTCTTCTTCTAAACGCTCAGTGCCAAGGCCAACAAAACGTATAGAATTATTAAGACATTGACGACAAGTAGTTTGAGCACGCTCGTGGTGATGACACTGATGACAAAGTAAACTCAAAGATTTTTGATAATAAGTAAGACCAACACTGCAATTGGGGCACTGCGCTATGAGGCCGCAATTATAACAGACACCAAAGCGAGCGTAGCCACGCTGATTAAGAAATAATAAAACCTGGGATTTTTTGGCGAGCGTCTCTCTTATGGCTATTACAAGAGGGCGCGATAAAATACACATGGATGCGCCAGGGCTTTTACTTTTGTCTTGAGTACGAAAATCTACATCTTGAGCGCGTTTGGTTAAATCAATAATTTCGACACGAGGAAGTGCTCGGTCTTTTTGAAAACGCTCGTGCAAAAAAAGATGATCGATGCGTTTATGTAAAGCGTTAAGGCTTGATTCCAACGAAGGCGTCGCTGAACCCAATATTACGCGGGCTTTTTCTTGTTTGCCACGCCATAAAGCTAAATCGCGTGCGTTATAACGAGGAGATTCTTCTTGTTTAAAACTTGCGTCATGTTCTTCATCAACAACGATGAGTCCAAGATTAATCAAAGGCGCAAAAATGGCTGAGCGGGCGCCGATTAATACGCGAGCTTTTTGCTCGAGCAGCGCAAAAATAGCATCGCGCTTTTTGGCCGGGGTAATATTAGAATGCATAACCACGGTATTACTATCAAGCTCGGCTTGTACTCTTTGGACCAATTGCGGCGTCAAAGAAATTTCCGGCACCAAAAATAATACCGAACGCCCTTCTTTGAGCGTCTCGCGTGCGACATCGAGATAGACATGAGTTTTACCCGAGCCGGTGATACCTTCTAGTAAAAAAGCCCCAGAGCGATGAGCTTTAATATGAGCAGCCGCTTGTTCTTGCGCGGGGCTTAACTGCGCCGGGGTTTTTTTTGGAGTATTTTTTTTAGGGCTCTTAGTCGAATATTTCTTTTTTTCGTTGCGTGGAAGAGCAAGATGTACGCAGGTACCGAGATCATTGAGATAATAAGTGGCGCAAAAATTCATGAGCGCGAATTGCTCGCGCGTAATAACAGGCTCTTCATCGATTATTTCTTCAATATTTTTTATGGTGAATTTATGCTCTGTTGGTTCAAAATTACTAATTTCTTCGATTATGAGACCCGTAACTAAGCGTTTTCTAAAAAAAACTTTGACACGCCGGCCCCAGAGCTTTTCATCGATGCTGGATTTTCGAGCAGCATAAGTAAAGAGGCCATTGTTATGGGCGATTTTTAGTGCCACGTGAACCAAAATATTCATAGTAGACGCTTCTAAAGGCTTTTAAAGCCATATGCAAGCGATCAAAAGCGCTGAGCTGTCTTGAACAATGGCTGTGATCTGTAATTAAGACAGCATAGAATTGACCATAGTATGTAACCCCAGGAGCGCACATAATGGCGGTAGAGCTCAAAAACGGAAAAGTGACCCAAGTAATAGGTCCAGTGGTGGATGTGGAGTTTGAGGCGGGCTCTTTGCCGTCTTTGCTCACTGCGCTGACAGTCACGAATAAAAGCCTTAACAATAAGCCGGATAACTTAGTCTTGGAAGTAGCGCAGCATTTAGGTGAGAACACCGTGCGCTGTATCGCTATGGATGCGACCGAAGGGCTTGTTCGTAACACGGTGGCTACCAATACGGGATCGGCCATAAAAGTACCCGTAGGTAAAGAGACTTTAGGGCGTATTCTCAACGTTATAGGTGAGCCTATTGATGAGCAAGGGCCGCTTAATACCAAAGATCGCTTACCCATTCACCGAAAACCTCCCGAGTTTTCCGAACAAGTGACCGAGGTCTCTGTTCTTGAAACAGGAATAAAAGTTATTGATCTTCTGGCACCTTATGCCCGGGGCGGTAAAATCGGCCTTTTTGGTGGTGCAGGTGTTGGTAAGACAGTTTTGATCATGGAACTTATTAATAATATCGCCAAAGGCCATGGTGGTTTATCGGTCTTTGCCGGTGTGGGTGAGCGTACCCGCGAAGGGAGAGACTTATATAACGAAATGATCGAATCGGGCGTTATTAAGTGGGATGAAAAGAGCAATAAAGTTATACCCAGCGAAAGCAAAGTTGCGCTTATTTATGGCCAAATGAACGAGCCACCTGGCGCGCGGGCGCGTGTGGCTTTGTCTGGCCTTACGGTCGCTGAGAATTTCAGAGATAATTTCGGTCAAGACGTGCTCTTATTCGTAGACAATATTTTCAGGTTTACCCAAGCCGGATCGGAAGTATCGGCCTTACTTGGACGTATTCCTTCGGCGGTAGGTTATCAACCGACGCTTGCGACCGAAATGGGTGAGCTGCAAGAGCGTATTACTTCGACCAAAAAAGGCTCGATTACATCGGTTCAGGCGATTTACGTTCCTGCCGACGATCTAACCGATCCGGCTCCTGCAACGACTTTTGCTCACTTGGATGCCACAACAGTATTGAGTCGTTCTATCGCAGACTTAGGTATTTATCCTGCCGTGGATCCTCTTGATTCGACTTCGCGTATTTTAAGTGCAGAAGTTGTTGGGGAAGAGCATTATCAAGTAGCACGACAAGTTCAATCTATTTTGCAGCGCTACAAAGAACTGCAAGATATTATTGCTATTTTAGGTATGGACGAGTTATCACCGGCCGATCGCCAGTTGGTAGCACGTGCGCGTAAGATTCAACGCTTTTTATCTCAACCCTTCTTCTCTGCCGAAGCTTTTACCGGCGCCAAGGGCAAATATGTGAAGATTGCTGAGACTATTAGAGGCTTTAAAGAAATCTGTGAGGGCCAGCATGATGCCATACCGGAACAAGCTTTTTACATGACCGGTACTATTGAAGAAGCTTTAGCTAAAGCCAAAGAATTGGTTTAGGCGGAGGTTTTTATGCTGCGCTTGACTGTAGTAACGCCACAGCGTGCTTTTCTTGAAGAAGCATGCGAAAATGTCACGCTGCCGGGCCTTAGGGGGGAGCTGCAGGTTCTTCCTGGCCATGTTTCGAGCTTAGTAGAGCTTAAAACCGGTATGGTGAGCTTTGAAAATAAAAATCATGAGAAAACGCGTTTTGTAGTTTCTCAAGGTTTTGCTGAGATAGAATCTGGTCGGGTAGTTATTCTATGTGAAATAGCACGATCGCGATCAGAGGTTGATAAAGAGAGCGAAGAAGCTTTGCAACGCGATTTGCTCGATGAGCTCAATAATTTGGCCGGCAAGGAACAAGATGAGCTCAAAAAGTTACAAACTAGATTGGAGATAAGCGTTGCAAGTCTAAACCTACTGGAGTGAATATATGCCAAATAACCCGGGTGCTTCATGTATATATTTGGACAATCATGCCACGACCCCTCTCGATCCCCGGGTATTTGAAAAAATAAAGCCTTTTTTTTTGCATTCTTTTGGTAACCCAGCGAGCGCCCATCATCGCTATGGCTGGGAAGCCCACGATGCCGTAAATCAAGCACGTAGTGTCATAGCAGAAGCAATAAACGCCCATCCAACCGAAATTATTTTTACTTCAGGAGCAAGTGAAGCCACTAATTTAGCCCTCAAGGGCTTATTTTTACCCGTGCCCACACAAAGCGAAAAACATATTATTTCTTCGTCAATAGAACACCGGGCCACTTTGAGTAGCATCGAAGCACTCAAAAGCTGCGGTGTAAGTGCTACGCTTCTAAGACCGGTGCGAGCGGGGCATATTTGTAGTGACGATCTGCGCGTGGCGCTCGAAAGAGACCCACCAGCCGCTGTGGTTTCGTTATTTTTAGTCAATCATGAGATAGGCAGCATAAATAATATAAGAGCGCTTGCAAGTATAATAAAGAAAAGCGGGGCGCTTTTTCACTGTGATGCTACTCAAGCCTTGGGCAGAGTTGCTATTAATTGCCAAGAGCTCGATTTTGATATGATGTCTTTTAGTGGGCATAAGATTTATGGGCCCAAGGGAGTAGGAGTATTATATATACGCAAAGAAATACTCCATCGCGTCTGTCCCCTTATTCATGGTGGGGGCCAAGAATGGCAAAAGCGCTCAGGTACTCTCAATGTTCCTGGGATCGTTGGCTTGGGTGAAGCCGTGCGACTGGCTGTTGCACAAATGCCTGAAGAAGTGGCCCGAATCGAACTATTGCGTGATCGTTTGCTTAATAATTTAAATCAGCTCGATAATATATATATAAACGGATCTATGAAAAATCGCATAGCCGGTAACTTGAATATATCTTTTGGCGGTATTGACGGTGAAGAATTAATACTGTCTATTTGTCAACAAGTAGCTATTTCGACTGGCTCTGCTTGTGCGTCTTCCAATAGTGAAAAGTCCTCTGTTTTAGCAGAATTGGGTGTGATACCAGCACTGAGGCAAGCAACACTGAGATTTGGTGTTGGACGTTTTAATACAGTGCAAGAAATAGACAGAGTATCTGAAATTATTATTACCCAAGTAAAAAAGCAACGAAATAAAACTTCTACCAGTAAAATATTAAAGCTAGGAAGGCGAGATACCAGATGAAATTATTAAAAATTGGTCGAGCAGGCGAAAAGCCAAGTATCAAAACTGATTCAGGCGCTCTTGCTATTTTACCAGGCCCCAAAGATACTTTAGGTATATCAGAACAAGCCGCACAGCATCTTAATTTTTTACTACAAAAAAATAATAATTTAGAACAGTATTTACGTGTTGGCATTAGAGGCGGTGGATGTTCGGGCTTGACGCTCTATTATGAATTTTGTGACACGCTTCGACCAAACGATAAAGTATTCGAGCGAGATGCTGCTCGTATTTGCATCGATCCAAAATCGCTCAGCTTTCTTGGGGGGGCGACGCTGCACTATAAAGAAGCTCTAGGGGTTGGTGAGTTAGTACTCATCAATAACCCAAGTGAAAAGCAGTGCTCCTGTGGGAAGTCATTTGCGCTTTAAAAATTTGCTTCTATATTTGCCAAAACGGAGCCTCATATGAAGAAGTTTTTATTATTTATAGCACTCTTGTCTTTTTTATCATGCAAGAGAGAAGGTGATGGCGGTGGCGATGATGAACAACAGCCTCAGGCGGGCCATTTAACTGTCGAAGCTGCATTTGAAGGGGAAACCAAGGCTAAAGGCAATAATGAAATTGCCCTTGTTGTTCGCAATACTTCTCCTGAGGTCATTAAAATTACGGACATCTCAAAAGTTAAGGGTCCAGACTTTTCGATTACCTTAACGCAAGACCTTCAGGGGTTTGGGTCACTTCAGCCTGGTGAATTTTATTATATTGATTTATCTGTTACGACTGATGATAAAACACGATCGATTAGTATCGATGAGCCCATTAAAATCTCTTATAAAGAAGGCCAAAAATTAAGTTTCACGAAAAGCCAAATAACGGGGAAAATTAATTGGTTGTCGGATGAAGATGTGGACAAAGAATTTAAAGTCGCAATAGTGCAGGAGCCCAAAAAACCTGGAAGCCCAATAGAAGAGGCTCTATTCACCATAAAAAATGAAGGAAAATATCCGGTGAAATTTGAGAGAGATTTTCTTGAATTTAAAGACGATACCCAAAAAGGCAATTTCACGATAGACGTTACTAAAACTACCTGTAAGCCCGAATATGCTCATGAGAAAGACTTTGGGCTCGCCCCAGGCAAGGGATGTAATTTATATCTTAAAGATCATTTGCTTAAACCTAAAACTATTAATCTTGGCTTGTTGTATAAAATGCTTGGAAAAGAACACAAACTCAATTTTGATTATCTTGCGCACCAGTAAGTTTTATATTTAGGGCAATTCGCGGTGAATCATAATATAACGCTGGATTGCCGCTCTGAGCTTTTAGTAATTTAGACAAATATGACGCGCTGCTATTAAAATAAAGCATGGCTCGTAAAACTTTAGAATCACAAATATCTTTAGCTGCAGCCATATCAATTGGTATAGGCGGCATGATAGGCGCGGGGATTTTTTCTATTTTAGGTGTAGTTGCACTTGCGGCCGGTGCTGCTCTATGGATTTCTTTTCTTATTGGCGGCATTGTCGCTTTATTTTCTACTTATTCCTATGCAAAATTAGGAGCTCGTTTCCCTTCTGCAGGTGGTGCGGTACAGTTTTTGGTGGAAGGCTGGGGCGTTGGTCTTGTGAGCGGCAGTTTGAATATATTCATGTGGCTTGGTTATATAATATCTATAGCGCTTTATGCTCAAGGATTTGCGGCTTATTTTGCAACTTTTTTTTCTCATACCCCAAGTAATATTATATTAAAAATAGTCGCTTGCTCTGTAGTTATTCTATTTTGCGCTCTCAATATGTTCGGTGCGCGGTCAGTAGGTAAAGCGGAGTTCTTTATTGTTGTTATTAAAGTTAGTATTCTATTATTATTTTCTGGTGTTGGATTATTTTATATAAAACCAGAAAATCTTTCGCCTGTTAATTGGACCAATTGGGAACATATATTTTTTGGCGCGGGTGTTTTATTTATTGGCTACGAAGGTTTTGGTTTAATAACCAACGCTGCGGCCAATATGAAGAATCCAGAGAAAAATTTGCCTAAGGCGTTATATCTAAGCGTCTTTATAGTTATAGCGATTTATATAGCTGTATCGTTAGCGACCGTTGGTAATTTGTCTATGAGCCAGATAAAATCCGCCGGTGATGCGGCTTTGGCCGTAGCGGCTCGGCCATTTCTTGGTGAATTTGGCTTTAAGCTTATTGCCATTGCTGCTTTGTTTTCTACCGCGTCTGCCATCAACGCAACGCTTTTTGGTGCAGCCAATGTAAGTTATATGATAGCCCGTGATTCAGAACTGCCCCAGGCTTTTGATCGCAGGGCTTGGAAAGGTGCCACGGGTGGTTTGTTGCTCACGACTATGTTGGTCAATATTTTTATAATATTTTTTGATCTTTCCAGCATAGCCATGATGGGAAGCGGCGCATTTTTATTAATATACGCAGCTGTTAATGCAGGGCATTTAAGAATACTCAATAAAACAGGTGCTCGTAAAATTATTGTTGTCTTATCGCTCTTATTATGTCTTCTGATGTTTATAATATTAGAGCTATATACCTATGAAAAATCTCCTCGTGCGCTTTGTACTATGCTTTTATTATTGGCTTTTTCTTTTATATTTGAGAAATTATATCGGGATATAAAATCCAGACTGAGCTAAGCCGTGAGATCGCGTGAGTGGGTTCGATTAAACAAATTTTGAGCTTTTTCACGCGGGTGTAGCATTACGCCCTCATCACTGCTTTCAAGATTAACTTTACCTCCTGTGAGCGACAATTGATGTATGAGTAAATTTTCTCTGCCCATCAAAGCGTTAAGCGCTATAAGTACTTCTTCATAACCAAAGCCCTCTTTACCGAGCATGGCAAAAAAATTCTTTGATTCTTTGTTGTTGGTGACATTCTTAAAGTTACTCACGAGTTCGCCAAAGCGCTTGGCTTTAACAAAATTCGCATAATCATGATCAAAATCTCTTTGAAATTTCCGGGCATATGCTTGGGCAATTTCACTGAGTGAAGAATCGCTCCACCAGGAATACCAGTGACTATTAAGCTTATCGTAGCTTTCAAGCATACTCGTCGCTTCCTGATATTTGGTGCTTGGCATAGATCCATTGGCATTTTGAAAAGCAAAGCTTGCCTTTTCACGTGTGGCATCCTGCAGTTTTGCTATACCGTTTTGTGTGAAAAAGACCTCAATTTTAGTACGTGTGTCGTCATCGCTTGATCTCAGCATATCTAAATAGCTCATATCGATAAGCTTGCTTTTTATATCTCCAGAAACACGAATTCCGAGTCGACCAGCAAGATCGAAAAACTTGTCGACCTGCTCTTGATTAGGAATATTGGCGCATTGCTCGTAGAAGAATCTATAATAATTTTCCGACTCTTTATTATCTTCGTGCAGTTCTATGCTTTCCCAGCGTATTTCTTGCGTGCCATAAATAATACTTTCGAATTTTTCCGCATAAATCTTATCGCAGTAATATACCCGTGATTCGTCATGGTTTACTACAAAACCGTCGGTGTCGATATCTGCTAATTCTCGAAGAAATAATTTCTTATTAAAAGCCTGAACATCAAGAGCTTCAATTTGATCTTTTTCTTTCTCGTGCAGACTAATTTTTTCAATGCCGGCGTCTGGCAGCTCCATGAGCAGGTCAATATGATTCGAGCATAAGCTGAGCAATTGGGTATATGCCTCTTGCGCCATAGGCTTGGTCAGATCAAGATCATAGCAACATATGGTGGTATCTTTGTTTTTCGAGCTTTTTCCATAGCTTGCAAGCAAAGAAGCGTAATTTAAGACGAGATTCTCAACCTGGCATCTGCTCGCATTGGCCACAAAATTTTTCAGCGCATTATCGCCTAAAAGGCTGACCGGTGTAAAAAGATATAAGAGCCCGGCTCGCATAGCACAGCCTATTCTTGCTTCGTCCTCGTTAATTTTGCTGATTTTCACCCGTACTTTTTCTTTTCCTAAAGCAGTGACGCTCAGCCCGTATTCACCAGCAATAGATTTGCCTGTGGCAGCCGACAACTCTACACCCACACGCGCCGCTCCTAAAATCCCCGCGCCGACATTTACCGATGCTCCTAAGCTTCCTAATAATTTACCGCGCCCTCTTATTTCTATTTCAGACCCCAGCGGCATTTTCAGTGCTTTCTCTACCGAATTGGGGAAATAGATTTTTTGCGGCTCTAGTACCTGAGGAGGAGCCTTCCGATAGACTGGTTTCGCTCGTGCATAACGATAGGCTAAGAGTCCACTCGCTTCAAAACCAGGATCCAGCGAAGCACCAAGCCCCACGTTTGCGTCCATGGGGATGCATGGATTAATTTTAGGCCCTAGTTCTAAGATTCCCGTTGTTTCCCGCCATTTGACATCGAGTATGCCGGCCTCTGAGATAAGAGCACTGGCGATGGCTTTTCTGAAAGCTGCTTTTTCTACGAAATCTTCGCTGTTATCAAAGATTTTATCCTCGAATTTCACCCCTGCATTGATATAAAAAGGCTGTCTTATGGCGATGCTTGGCGAAATCGAAAGCTCAAAAGACTGAGGGCTCGGCTTTACTCCAGGCTTTTTTGCTTTCTCTGGCGCATGAGTTGGAGGTTGATGCGTCGGGCTATGAGATAAAATTTTTGTAGACATGAAAGCTTTATATAAAAAGCTTTGTTATTTTGGCTCTAATTTTTCTAGCCAGCTTTCTTCTTCAATTATACGTATAAATCTTAGCAATGCTTCTTGAAATATTTTTTGAAAATTTGAAGTTGAAAAAGTAGTTCTCATCATGCCCGGGGTTATGAGTATGATCGGATAGATAGCCCCCTTGTGGTCCTTGCTCAATTTTTCAGGGATTACAATTCCAACGAGTAAATCATCAAGCCAAGTATAGGAGTTGTGTGAATCTACTAATTCATAGTATTTTGGATAATATTTATTAATAAATTCAGAAAACATCCCGAAATTTTTAGCCGCCTGCCGATTAAACACTTCTCCTGAAGTTTTTGTTTTTTGCAGCGGATAATAGAAGCCTCGATCATCAAAGGAACAAAAAATTTTATGCTGGATTAACCATCTTTTGCCATCTTCTGTTATCCCTTTGACGATCGTGAGCTCATAGTAACCATAAGAAAGGTCCTCATTCCGAGGAAAATCAATAAATCCTTTCGAAATATTAGACAAACTACCTTCGCCCCTATTAGGTGCAAGCAAACAATTGGGAAATTTTTTACCTGGGGATTGGAAAAAATAAGAATTAAATTTCGATTTAATCAGAATAATTGGTTTTTCCGATTCTATTGATTTTCTAATTTTAGGAGGCTTAGTGGTATTTTGTTTTTCCGGTTGATTTAAACTTCTTAAAAGGTTTTTTTCGCTTGAAGTAATTTCATACGTGTGAGTTTCAAAATTGACTTCGTTGTCTAATAAGACGATGTCCCACTGAGGATCTATTTTTATCTTTTTAGAAGGTGGTTCATATGATTGAAAAAAATTCGGGTATTCACGTTGCATTCCTGAACAAGAGATAGAAACAAAAAATGCTATCGTAATAAAATAATTTAGCATAATAAAGCCTTTTGGTTAGTTTATTGGAGCAAAAAATACATATTGCCCAAAAGTATTTGTGTTTATCCCCGACTTAGCATCAGCAAAATAAAAATTTTCTTTTAGATCTTCAAAAATTGCATCATCTTCATTATCTTTGCCAGTCATTTTTTGTAGATCTATAAAAATGACCCGCGTATCGGTAGCAAAATAAGCAAGGAGATGTCCTTTTTGTAATACACCTTGGGAGCCTGCGCGAGCCAAACTTATGTACCCATAAGATATGCCATTTGTGTGATTATAAGCTTGATTCATGAGCATACTATTTAATTCGTTGTTATTATTTATATTGGCTTTTCTAAGTTTATAAAAATTATCTGAAATAGGCTGACGACTTATTCGCTCAATTTCGGTGATTTCAATGTCTTCATCGGTGAGATCTATTTTGTAGTCTATATCGTGATATGTGGGTAGATTCTGAGAAAAAGAAGAAAAACTATCAACGAGAATTTCTTCTTCGTAAACTTGGGTAAGCTTTTTTTGTTTTCCCTCGGTCTTAATAATTTTTATATCCCAGGTGATCACGCTTTTATAGTCGTCATAGGTGCTGGCTTCTGTGCTCGCCTCATGTGCCATGCCAGTCTTGAAATAGTTAATGAGCTCTTTTGTGAGATGAGTACACGTGTTCAAAGTAAAATTTGAGCCTCGAATAATTTTTATTGCCCGGCGCAAATCGTCGCGTTTATTATTCTTCAAAAGGGCAATATGTTCTTTTAGTTCGATTCTCGCCCTAAGTACCTCTCGAGGTTCTTGCTTTACGGTGATAAGAGTTTCTATGTCTGAACCTATAGATGTCGACGCAAGTTTTTTATAATCCAGCCGTTCTTTTATTTGTTCTCGAGGCAATTCAGGCTGTGCGAAAAGCGCTGATTTTTTAGCTGGTACGCGAGCAGTTTTCATGGAATTAAATTTTTCTTGTGCCCAATGGTTCTCGCTTTTCACGGCTTTATAGAGAATAAAATTGCCCATAATTCTTAAGGCGTCCGATTCATGCAAAAGCATCTTTGATATTTTATCTCGTACCCATAGCGAATTTCCCATTAGAGCCCGGTATAATATCATGACAGCTATTTCTTTTATTTCTGTGGAATTGGCAGCAAGCATGAAATTAATTTGAGCCTCTGCCCACGGTAAATTTATTTCAAGTGCCCTGAAAAAAAACAAAGCCGCTGTATCTTGTGCATGGGGTGATGTGCTTTTAATCAGGTTTCCCATGACACCGCTGATCCATTGAAGGTCATGTCTCAAAGCAGCTAATAAAATACCTGAGGCACCTAGTCTTAGTTTTTGATTATCACTATGAGCCATTGCCGAAATTAATTCTTGCGCCCACCGCGCATTATTTCGTACGGCAGCTATGCAAATAAACGACATGGCTATTCTCTTTATAAGAGGAGAGTCTGCTATAGCCGCCTCAAGCATGAGCTTTTGTGCCTCTTGAGCGCCATTTTCCTCGGCCACGCGAAAAATAAGTTCAGCCATTTGGCGCTCTGATGGGATCGATTTCATATGTTCGATTGCATATCTAACCCAGGCGCAATCAAGACAAATTAAAGCCGCCAAAATTTGATATTTTTCTTTGATAAATTCTTGATTATTAAATATAAGATCCCCAAGAGGGCTCAGTTTGAAATTGGTATAATGATGCAATTCGTCTTCGAGATCTTCTTCATGACTAAGCTTTTGTTTTTTAAAAGCCCGCAAATCAGGCTGTTCGTCATCATGAAATCTTTTAGCGCCTGGAGGATCCATAGCGTAGGCTTGTGCAAGAAAAATTATATTAATCAGTAGAATTTTTGTTAATTTTGCTTTCATTAAACGTAATTTAAAATTCACTAGCGACCTCGATAGATCTATTATCCAAGCAAGTTTATTTGGATTTTAATATATAAAAATAATATTTTTATTGAGCGTAGTATGGCATGTTAGAACTAAGATGCAATAAGGAGGAAACAACGAGATTTTAATGGATCGTATTTTCTCAGTAATGATCTGATTTATTATGGTAATTTTATAGCCCTTGTCCAAAATAAAAATAAGTAGCATGAGAATATTTTTTTCCGCGAGCTGTTTTTTATGGAGGAGGTTTTGACATGAAATTAACTTTAATACACCTCTTTATTTTTTTATGGGCATCACTGATTAATGCCGATAGTTTAAATCTCGCAGCATGTAAAATAAATTTTGCCGGTAGTATATCTTTCCCGATAAAAATAACGCGCCACGACGAATTTTATTTTGGCGTTAAAATATCACCATCTTTTGGGATTTTTATAAAAGATAGTTTAGAGCAGCGTGTGCAATTCTCTCTCAATGCGAATTATATTTTTTCCAAGCAGGAGCGTGTTATAAAGACGCCAGTTTTTTGGGATATTTCATGGGCCACGCTTTATTATTTTCAGACCCACAGCCGTTTTCGGCCCTATATAGGTGGCGGGGTGGGTGTGGGATTCATGGATATGAATCTTCATAGCATAAATATTCTATTCGACATGCCGGTAGGAGTTCTCATAGAGCTAAATCAAAGCTTGGCTTTGGATATAGGAATTCCACTGAGAATTCGCGCAAGCCCGCGCGCATTTTTTGATTCTGTTGAGCTGCCTTTAGGGGTAATTGGGCTTCGCTATTTTTTTTAATTAAAATTAATTGAGCAGGGAAATCTTATGCTGAAAAGAATAATTATAGGACTTATGATAGTATTTTTGCAGCCTGCGTGTGTGCCTTCTTCTGATCTTTTTCCCTTTATACCTGAATATAAAAAAACTCTTTCGCAAACTGCAATAAATAAATGCTTAGAAGAAAACCCTGAAGCACGGGTCTATGATTGCGAAATTAAAAACTGCCTTGCTTCGCCTCTCACTTTATTGGCTATGCATGAGTTATTAATTAACGCTACAGAAGTTTTGGACGAACTTAAAATTGACTATTGGGTTGAAGGTGGTTCTGCAATTGCAGCAGAGCGCTTCGATGCGCATTTGCCTTGGGATGACGATGTTGATCTTGGTGCATTTTCATCACAATTTGATGAAAAACTCAGAAGTAAATTTGCTGAGAAAATTTATGCCCGTGGTTTTGAGTTTAAGCTTCTAAACGGCAATCCTGCAGTTAATATAATAGCAGGTCGCCAAGGTCTGTGGCAGGTAGCCTATAGAAAATCTCGTTTTAATAAACTTGTACTCGGCATCTTGCCGGAAATTAACCCGGTTGATCTTGATAATCTCTGGTTACGCTATGAGCGAGGCATGTCTTTTGCTCCCCATTTGGATATATTTTTATGGGATGAAGTGGCTCCGGGGCATTATGCCTATCAGTCTCGATATTTTAGAAAATTAAATATGAAAGAGAAAACTATATCGAGAAGAACTTTACTGGGTCCGAAAAAAGTAACCGTTCTAGGACGGGAATTTGGAGCCCTTCAAGATTTCGGTGATTATGGGAATATTATTTATAACTCAAAAAATCTTCTCACTGATTTTTATATTTCCCGGGAGCATTCTGCAGGGTGTGAAAAACTAAGATTTAAAGATATAAGAAATCATCCGGAATTATTGGAATATCTTGTTGGCTATTTAGAATTTGTTTATAACTTACCAGCTGCGAAGCCTCTCGTGCCAAATTACGATAGCGATAAAGTTCGCAGAAGATTTGGTCTAAAATAGTCACGATGATTTTGGAATTTCCCCCTCTCCCCTTGTGGGAGAGGGCTGGGGAGAGGGGAATCGCCGGCAGAATTGAGCATCTCGCAAATGGGCGTAAGAATTATA
>Ga0318562_10000076_pt1 | contig 43760 bp, 38 predicted proteins | sample GRESIP066b5f18_FD_203688 | JGI IMG/M metagenome (GOLD analysis project Ga0318562, IMG submission 203688) | Tropical soil microbial communities from Luquillo Experimental Forest, Puerto Rico - GRE.SIPMG.066b5f18 | ecosystem: Environmental > Terrestrial > Soil > Tropical forest > Bulk soil... | reverse complement strand
CAAGGGCATGTTAGTTTAATGATGCAGACACAAACTATAGAAAGTTACTTGACAAATTTTTTGAAATAAATATAATCGTATTACTAAAACAACGAACGGCTAACAATGTATTGGTGTACTGGCCCCCTAAATGATTGGACTATATTTAGGAACCTTACAATGGATCATGAAGAACGAAAAGATTGTAATATTTCAGACCCTTGATGGTCAAACGTCTCTTGACGTGACGGTTGACCATGATACTGTTTGGCTTACCCAGGCACAAATAGTCGATCTTTTCAAATCGAGCAAGGGAAATATTAGTGAACATATAGAGTAAATATACAAATCAGGGGAATTGAAGCAAAGATCAACTGTTCGGAAATTCCGAACAGTTCAACAGGAAGGTAAAAGACAGGTAACCCGTGAGTGAGAGCAATATAATCTCGCCCTTATATTGTCTGTTGGATACCGTGTTAACTCAAAAGGAGGCACTCAGTTCCGCATTTGGGCGAATAAGATTTTAAAAGATTACCTCGTCAAAGGCTTTGCATTGAATGAAAAGCACCTGAAGGAAAAGACACAGCAGCTTACAACTCTGAAGCGAACTGTAAAGCTGCTTGGGAATGAATTGGATGCCAAGTCACTCACAGGCGATGAAGCAAGTGGTCTCCTTCGGGTCATTACTGACTATACTTAGGCCCTAGAAATTCTCGACAAATATGATCATAGAAAACTTACAATTGAGGCAACGCATAAAAAACAAGCTTTTATTGCGAAGTATGAAGAGGCCAAGAAGGCGATTAATGACCTGAACCAGAAATTCGGAGGCAGTATTCTTTTCGGGAATGAGAAAGACGAATCGTTTAAAAGCTCGATAGCGGCAATCTATTAATCATTTGATGGAAGGGATCTTTATCCTAGCATTGAAGAAAAAGCTGCCCATCTGCTATATTTTGTAGTGAAAAATCATTCCTTTTCGGACGGCAACAAGCGAATTGCAGCCTTTCTATTTGCCTGGTTCATGGAAAACAATAAACTTCTATACCGTGAAGATGGCTCAAAGAGAATTGCTGAAAACGCATTGGTTGCCCTAACACTTATGATTGCAGAAAGTAAACCGGATGAAAAGGAAATAATGACTCAAGTCGTCGTCAATCTTATTAACGGAGGTAGTGTCTAATTCTTTGTGTAAATAGTTCTTTCAGTAATTGTATTAGAGGAATGGTTATCCCGTGACCCGATTATTATTTGTAAATTACTAATACAATTGTTTTATGAAAAAGGAAGGCAATACCAATCCTCAAAAGCCGGCTCTTCCTAAGGATTTCTTCAAGCAATTCAAGAGTAAGGAAGAGTTCCATTCATTTTTCAATGATCTTTTTAAACAGGGTGTCGAGGAAATGCTGAAAGCTGAACTCGAAGAACATCTGGGTTATGAAAAGTACAGCAAAGAAGGCCATAACAGCGGGAACAGCCGCAATGGCTCCTATTCCAAAACGGTCAAGACCGAGTCTTTAGGGGATATGGTCCTGAATATCCCGAGGGATAGAAACAGCGAGTATTCCCCGCAGCTGATTCCCAAGGGACAGCGAATGAGCGACAAGCTGGAGGAAGCCATCATCGGAATGTACAGCCGGGGGATGACTACGGCAGATATCTCGGCTCAGGTAAAACAGGTTTATGGAGTGGATGTAAGCGAAGGCACCATCTCCAATGTCACCAACCGCATCATTGAACATGTGAAGGAATGGCAAAACCGGCCACTGGAACCGGTGTACTATGTGGTCTGGATGGATGGGATCATGCTGAAGATCAAACACAATGGAAAGTATGTCAGTAAATGCATCTACCTGGTGATCGGTCTGAAAAAGGATGGCCTGAAGGAGGTCCTGGGCATGTGGACGGCAGAAACGGAATCGGCTTCCTTCTGGCTGGGAGTGCTAACGGATCTTAAAGCCCGGGGAGTGGAAGACATTTTGATTGCTTCTACGGATAACCTGAAAGGCTTTACCGAAGCCATCCAGGGCGTTTTCCCGCAGGCCGTCACCCAACTCTGTGTCGTCCATCAGATCCGTAACTCATGCAGGTATGTGGTCACCAGGGACCGCAAGCCCTTCTGTGCAGACTTGAAAGAAGTCTACGGTGCCCCCAACAAAAAAGCAGCTGAGGAATCTCTTGTGGAACTAACGCAGAAGTGGGCCCACAAGTACAAACATGCTGTACAGTCCTGGAAGGACAACTGGGACAATCTCAGTTCGTATTTTGACTTTCCGCTGGAGATCAGAAAAATCATGTACACCACCAATGTCATAGAAAACCTGAACCGGGGAATCAGAAAATACACCAAGGCCAAAGTGCAGTTTCCCGATGACCAATCAGCAGAAAAAGCCGTTTACCTGGCCATCCAAAACATCGAAAAAAAATGGAGTATGCCGCTCCACAACTGGGGCCTGATCCTAAATCAGCTTGCTACTATTTTTGAAGACAGATGCCGACTATGATTAATCCGTATTCCCTTGAATACTAAAAACCTTTTCTTTTTTAACCCAATTACAAATGACTATTTACACAAAATATTTTAGGGTCTCTTAACGGATTTAACACTTAATTGAAAATCCAAGTAATCCCACAATGCTAACATGTGACAACCAATTTTGTTGTGACATATATATATCATATCTAAAGCATGGCTTATTCCAATGAGGCCATTCGGCTTCTAAACTACTTTTGATGTATTAAAGTCTTTTACAATCAAATAAAAATAATTAGCTGCTACCTGAACAAATCTTTCATGACAACTTCCTTTAATACCCTCCCGGTATAATAATCATTCTTACGAACGCCATAGGTCGTGATCATTGTAAGAAACAGTACTTTCTTTGTGCCGGTTTCCCGACGAAAAACATTCACTTTATTATCGAGCTCAGCGGCATATTTTTTATCTATAACAAATTCATCTGTCGCAAACTTCATTTCGCAAATATTGATGCAACGGTCCTGCCGGTCAAGCAGCATATCTATCTGGGCACCTTGTTCGCCGCTGCCTTTTTGAGGATAATACCGCCAACCGGATTCCTCCGTCAAAACGCCTTCAATACCAAGTGCCTTTTTGATCTGCAATGCATGCTTATGGCAAACTGATTCAAAAGAGAACCCGCTCCAGCTTATGTAGGAAGCCGTATTTGCCTGCCTTAGCCAGGTAGCTGCGCCCGTTGCTTTAGCCCCTTCAATAAATTTTTGGTAGAAAAGCGAGTATTCATCCGTGAGTTTAAAAATGCTTTCATTTACTGTTTTCCCAAATGGTATATAGGCGGTAATAAAGCCCGATTCTTCCAGTTCCTTCAGAATTTTACTGGTGCCGCCGCCGGTGGTAAATCCGCATTCATCAATAATCTCCTGCCGTGTCAATCCCTTCCCTTTTTTCGCCAGTGCCCGAATTACTTTTTCGTGCTGTTCCGAGTTCGTGAATAGTGACTCATAGAGGTTTTTGAATTCAGTCTTCAATATTCCATTTTCCGTAAAACAGAGCCGGTCTATAACCTGGGCAGCACTTTCTCCGGGAACGACGTGTTGAAGATAGTACGGAATGCCACCCATCGCCATATACAATTGCAATATTTGGTAATGATCAAGAGCTGCCCCTGTATGCTTAAGATAAGCCTCTGTTTCTCCAAGGGTAAAGGGAAGAAGCCGGATCCTTTGCGTAACACGATTATGAAGGCCACCCCGGTCGTTAAAAATTCTTTCAATCATCCAGGATGCTGCAGATCCGCAAATCACGGCTTTCAGGTTTGGCCGTTTGGTTCCTGAACTATTCCACCAATGATCAAATGCCCGGAGAAAATTCGACCTGGGCGTTTGAATCCACGGGAATTCATCGAAGAAAATGACGGCGGGTTTATTTGAATCAAGCTGATCGAGTAAGTATCTGTCCAGGTCATAAAAAGCCTCTATCCAGCTGTCGGTTGGAGCAAGGGGTGCCGGGCTTTTAATCGCCTGTCCAAGCGCCAGGCTAAAATTCTTTAACTGGTCAGCTAATGTGGCACCATGAATACCCGTCATCTCGAAGACGATTTCTTTTTCGAAATAAGTTCTGACCAGATAAGTCTTCCCGATACGCTGACGGCCATAAATGGCTATTAACTCAGGGCTACTGGAGTCGAGTTTCCGGGCTAATATTTCCTGTTCTTCTTCCCTGCCAATGATCACGTTCATATTCAACTGTCTGTTAAAAGGTATTCAATAATGGATAAATACAAACTTTATAATTATCCAAAATTATAGAATAAACGGCATTTTGGCAACTTATAAACATTATATTTATCCAAAATAGGTATAAAACATATGATTCTGGACAGATATAATCCTATCCGGGGAGCAATTGCTTTGTTCTGCTTGGTTATCCTTTCTTCAATACTGTCCTGGCAACCTTGGAAGATATCCGCCGCCATCACGTCATACCCGTTTTTCTCAAAGACAACGAGTGTACGATCAGTCACGGGGAGTTCATTGAAACGGTGTCTGATGTCGTTGGTGAGTGCTACTACGGGGAGAGGATCTTAAGACCCTGCATCCGGCTTTCCCACTGTATCAAGGGAAGGGTGCCGGAAGCCAAAGCAAAGCCAGTGGAGCAGCTCCAGGAATGAGAGAAGACTGTGTACTATGAGCGGATGATGTTCGTGGTCGAGGTCCCGACCGTCACTGACGTCATTGATGGCAACCAGGTGACCCTTGTGATCGGTGGGGTGAAGGCCTACAACCTGGATAACCTGTACAACAAGAAAGGAGTTGATGAGCACTTCAAGGTTTTTGCAGGATTCCAGAACCTGGTTTGTACCAACCTTTCTGTTTGGTCGGATGGTTTAGCCACCGACATCAGGGTCAAGGGTCAAGAGCCAGGACCAGTTGAGAACAGTCGTCCAAAACATGCTGCAAAGTTATAACCCGGTCGACCAGGTGAGACGAATGCAGGCTCTCCTGGAAAATGAAATCACTGAACAGCAGTTTGCCCAGCTTATAGGTCGATGTAGGATGTATCAGTACCTGCCTGCCAGAGAAAAGGCAGGGATTGAGCCTCTCTTGTTCAGTGACCAGCAGATAGCTGCCATCTGTCGAGACTTTTATCGAGACGAATTTTTCTGTAGATCCAACGACGGCAGGATCAATCTGTGGAGGCTCCACAACCTTTTCACCGGGGCCAACAAAAGCACGTACAGAGATCAGTTCACTGAACGCGCTGTAAATGCTGGTCGCCTGGTCGGAGGGATTCGAGACCACCTGACCGAGACCCGCAGGTCGTGGTTTTTGTCGTAGCATTGAAGTTGTCAGTCAGTTTTCAGCTCAACTCTGCCCTGATAGTCCCACTCGGATGCAAGCCAGCCTACAACAAGGACGTACATTCCATCCGGAAGTCCTGTAACGTCGAGAGTAATATCTTGCCCTAACGGACCACCCTTCGATCGTAGAGGTTTAAGGTCCCTTGCTCGAAGCTTCCCCTCTTTGTATTGCTGCGCTGTAGCTGTATCTATAAGAAAGGCGATAGTTGTGGGTCTTCCCTTACGCACCTGTTCTGCGACTGTGTCATCAAGGTCTCCAAGGGATTTTTCGGAAACCAGGTTTTTTACACGGATGTTGACTGATTGTGTTTTTGACTCTCGAGCCAGGAGGATAGGCGGGCATCCTACCCCTGGTGTAGCGCACTGGTCTATCCATGAGCGGGTCACGACAAACGTGGCCTGCTTCGTCCTACAGGATATAAAGCCAAGTAAAAAGAGATATAGGACAAAATGAGACTGACGGGCAAAAGGAAGGTAACTCATCCGTGAAGCCTTTTTTTAAGAGAGCTGAAAGAGGTTAGCTCCCACACTGTTCTAATCACCAACCTGTGACCACTCAGGTACAACCTCTCCATGATGGAAGATAACATTAATATCGTTAAGTTCCTCGATCCGTTCACGATCCTTGCCATCAACAGCAGGGGTCATCTACGCCGAATTTATGTCCCGTTTCGTGTCCAGTGCATCCAACCGGCTGGCCAGATACCCAAGGATGCTTGGGTGTTTGTCGATGCCGTTTGGGAAACGAAGCAGGACCGGTTACTGAACCTGGTCGGCGGAAAGCTCTTTCCGCACAGTTTTTTTTTAGGTTGCTTATCCTGTTCTGACCAGGTCGTCCCCAATCCAGGTTGGTTATGCCTCCGGATGGGGGCTTTTTTTACACCCAACAAACCCTTTTTATGAAAAAGATCACACTTAGTTTAACGCTTTTCCTGCTCTGCAAAACACAGTGGGCCCAGGAGGTTTATCATGCATACCAGGCTGGAGTAGCCACTTACAGCCAGGAGTTCCAGAAATGGATTTTCGAGAAGCCAAACCATACAGACCTGACGTTTGTCTTTCAGCAGGGGGTGATGTCCGTCACCGATAATAAAAGATCCACTTATGTACTGGGTGAAAAGATCGAGAGCGAACGTAAGGCCAATGTCGGAATGCTTTCCTGGGACGCTATGGACGAAGAAGGAACCGCCTGTATAGTAAAGGTGCTTTTCTACAGGTTTGGTCCGGTGCGGGTAGAGATCGTGGTAATGTACGGGACGTCCAGCTACTACTTTTTTACAAACAGGGTTGGCCCATGATATGGTTCTTGAATGGGGAAGGCATGGAAGGGTACCACGCCAACGAGTTGACTCTTTCTTTTTATCATGGGAAGCCTTATTTTTATGGCGAACCTCCAGACCTTCCCCACCATGCGAAAACAGACCCTCTTGACAGTGTGTTATCTTGGAATTATCCTCTCCTCCTTCTGCCAGACAAACCTTGCACCAGAGTTCGACGGCGTTAAGGTTGACGGCTCGCTTGATACCATCACTGGAAAGATGTTGCAAAAAGGTTTCTGGATTGGACACAAAGAGCCGCTCCCTATATTGTTCGTTAAGGGAGACTTCCCCCAGGTGGAGAAGTTGGTGACCGTCTTTTCCGGAGAAAAGTCAAATCTCGTTTATCTTGTTCTCGCACAGTTCCCTCCGTCCGTTCAAGGCGACACTGCAGGAGATCTTAAACGGTTCGACACCATTTTCGAAACCCTGACACGAAAGTACGGTCGGCCGGATACTTATTTAAAGGGCATGAGGGCGCCCGTAATAGTAAGAATGGACGACACCTCCACTTTAGTAGGCCGCGTTGAGCTTTTGTTCACTAAGAAATATTTGGTGTGGCCCGACAAGGGCGTTTCCATCCAGCTCCAAAACAATTTTACAACAGTCGTTTACTACGAGAACTACGCCAACGCTGATCTCGAAAAGAAACGGATGCAGGACAGAAAAGTGAAAGATTCCCCCTCTACAGTTCTAGGTCTGGTTTCGGACAGCACCTACATCATCGACAAAGGCCTCAAAGTTATGGGCAAGAGGATTTCCATCGTATACAGCAGGGACTACTGCGCTGTTTACATAGGTGGAAAGAGAAACATAGAGTTCCCTGTGACTATGTATCACAAGGATCAAGTCGGCACAGAAATGTTCTTCTCTGACACTAGTTCTACAACGCCCATTGCTTTTTGCTCCGTAAGGATCACACGAGAAGAGAGAGGGGACACAACAGTCACAATATATTTGATGCAGGAAAACAAGGTTTATTTCATGAATCGTTCTCGCGTTTACCTGGCAAGAGATGAAGAGAAAAAGTACATGGAGACCAAAGGCGCCGAAAAAAACAAACCTCCGCGACCCTTGGAGAACTAACATTTGAGCTTGCGTGGGTCGCATTCTTTCGAAAACCAGGAGTAAGCAAAAAGGCGTATGATCACCAGGGCGATCTCGCAGGGAAGTTCCAGGCGAAAAAGAATGTTTCGTCCTGGCCGAGCGCGCATCGTTTTCTATGACGCAGTTTGTCCCTACATTTGTCTTCAAACCAGTGTACTATCGGAGGCCGCGCCTGGAAAAAACCGTGGCCAGACACTAACATACAGGCTGAAACGCACGACAGTACTGGATTCCCGAGCGATGAAGACGTAGACGGTCAAAGATGTACCCGGCCAGCACGTTTTTTATCTTGTGCTATCATCTGCGTCAGCAGATGCGTCAGTTGATGCTCAAAATAACCTACTTTTACCAAGCAAACACCATTTCTTAACCAAGTCGTAAGAGGTGCTCGTGCTGCAACCTCTGTTAGTTGAATCCCTTGCCGGTGAACAGATTAGGGCACAAAAAAGACCCAGATTTCTCTGAGTCTTTCTGTGGTGTGGGGCGGGATCGAACCGCCGACACAAGGATTTTCAGTCCTTTGCTCTACCGACTGAGCTACCGCACCATCAAAGAAGGGGTCCGTTCAAATGTCCGGTTAACCATTCTTTTATTCTTTTCGGGCAGCAAAAATAGGAGGAAATAAACGAATTACCAATTTTGCCTGTCCCTTCACCAGAAATCTTTATCACATTCCGTACTCGTTGAGGAATTTGATTCGCATGATCTTCAACTGCTCCCAGGTAAAATTCCCGTCAGCCAGTTCCTGCTGGGCCAGCTGAAGGCTGCTTGTTTCGCAACCCTTGAAATATTCCATGATTTCGTCCTGTTCATCTTCATCTAACATTTCATCTATAGCGTAATTGAGATGAAGTTTAGTTCCGCTCGCGGCAATGGTTTCCATATCCTCCAGCAGGGCATCCAGGCGCATATCCTTGTTCTTGGCGATGGTTTCCAGCGGGATCTTTTTGTCCACCTGCTGAATGATATACACTTTGTTGACGCTCTTGTTCACGACACTGCGCATCACAAAGTCATCGGGCTTTTCTATATTGTTCTCTTCGACATATTTGGCAATGATCTCAATAAATGGTTTACCGTAGCGGAGGGCTTTGCCTTTGCTTACCCCCTGGCATTTTTCCAGTTCCTGCACGGTAGTGGGGAAGAGGGTGGCCATGTCCTGCAGCGAATTTTCCAGGAAGATCACAAAAGGAGGGAGGCTTTTTTTCCTGGCTTCCCGTTGCCTGAGATCTTTCAGCAATTCGAATAATTTTTCGTCGGCTGCTGCCCCTCCCCCTGCTTCTTCGCCTTCCTCATCGTCATCCTCATTGGCCTCCTCAAACAGGTTGTTCAGTACGATCTTAAAGGACTTTGGCTTTTTGAGAAAATCCGTTCCTTTCTTCGTGAATTTCAAAACACCGTATTCCTCAATATCTTTCTTGACAAGCCCTTCCAGGAGCAGCTGCCGGATCACGGAACCCCAGTAATATTCTGTTTCATCCTTGCCGATGCCGAATTCGGCAATTCCTTCGTGGCGGAACATGTGGATCTGAGGGGTCAGCTTCCCGACAATGATATTTACCGTATAGTCTGTTGCAAATCTTTCATCCAGGGCAGAGATCACTTTGAGGGCCTTTACCACGTTGTCTTTTGCTTCCACTCTTTCTTTCGGGTGAAGGCAATTGTCACAATTGGAACAGTTCTCGGCGGTATACTCCTCACCGAAATAACTCATCAGGACTTTGCGCCGGCAAACACCTGTTTCTGCATACCCCACTGTTTCATTGATCAGCTGGGCGCCCACTTCCCGTTCGCTAAGCGGCTTGTCCTTCATGAAATGTTCCAGTTTGGTCACGTCTTTATGCGAATAGTACAGGATGCACTTGCCTTCCATTCCGTCACGTCCCGCCCTTCCGGTTTCCTGGTAATAATTTTCGATGGATTTAGGTATGTTAAAGTGTATGACAAATCGGATATCCGGCTTGTCAATGCCCATGCCGAAGGCAATGGTAGCGACGATCACCTGTACGTCTTCATTGAGGAAGAGGTCCTGCCTGTCGGCCCGGAGCTTGCTGTCCAGCCCGGCATGGTAGGCCACCGCCTTGATGCCGTTGGCGACCAGCATATCTGCCAGCTCCTCGGTGGTCTTGCGGTTAAGGGTGTAAATGATCCCGCTCTTCCCTTTATTCTGCACGATAAACCGCACGATGCTTTTAATGGTCTCTTCCTTCTTGATTTTGGGCTGGATTTCGTAATATAAGTTCGGGCGGTTAAAAGAGGATATAAATATCTCCGGGTTTCTCAGCCCGAGGTTCTTCACGATATCGCTCTGTACTTTCGGGGTAGCGGTTGCCGTCAGGGCGATCACGGACGCCTTGGAATCAATCTGGTCGATAATTTCACGAAGCCTCCGGTACTCCGGCCGGAAATCGTGTCCCCATTCAGAAATACAGTGGGCCTCATCCACCGCGAAGAAGGATATCTTCAGGTCACTGAAAAACTCCAGGTTCTCCTGCTTGGTGAGAGTCTCGGGAGCGACATAAAGCATTTTCGTATGGCCACCCAGGAGGTCGTCATGCACTTCCCGTATCTGCTTTTTATTGAGTGTGGAATTGAGAAAATGGGCTACATTGTCCTTGCTGCTGTAACTGCGCACCAGGTCGACCTGGTTTTTCATCAGGGCAATAAGCGGGCTGACAATGATCGCCACCCCTTCGCTGATGATGGCTGGAAGCTGGTAACAGAGGCTTTTCCCTCCGCCGGTAGGCATGATGACAAAAGTGTCCCGGCCTGCCAGGAGGGTTTGGATGATGGTGTCCTGGTTGTCTTTGAAATTGTCAAAGCCGAAATGTTCCCGGAGCTGGGCCAGGAGCTCGCCGGAAGCCTTGCCATTTCCGGGTTTGCCATTCGAGGGTTTTGACTTTTTGGAAGTTGGTTTTTTGGGGATAGTCGTTGCCATTTATTGAATTTTCCTCCTCACATTGATATCTGAACAGAGTCTATAAGATAATCAAAATATCCGGAACAACCTGAAGCATTGTTTTCCGATTTGTATTGGCAATCTGGATATTTTGGTGTGCGAAGTTACTAAAAATCAAGGGCCCGGTAAAGTTGAAATTTGTTAAAAATTTGCCATTGCCGCTCAGTTTGGCTGCCGGAATAACATAAATTTGCGCCTTACCGATGACGACGCAATCCATACAAGAGGCAGCCATCAGAACAATCCAGCTGGAAGCTGATTCCATATCACATCTTCAGCACTTTATCAATGACCAGTTTGTACAGGCTGTCCAGACCATTTCCTCCTCAAAAGGCAGGCTGGTGGTCAGCGGAATCGGGAAAAGTGCCATTGTAGCCCAGAAAATCGTCGCAACGATGAATTCGACGGGTACTCCCTCCATTTTCATGCATGCGGCCGATGCCATCCATGGGGACCTGGGGATGATCATGGAAGAGGACATTGTTATGATCATCAGCAAGAGCGGGGAAAGCCCCGAGATCAAGGTCCTGCTCCCGCTGATCAGGAATTTTGGGAATACCCTCATTGGTATCGTGGGCCATGACGAGTCGATCCTTGCCAGGCAGTCGGACATTTTCCTGAATACAACCGTGTCAAAGGAAGCATGCCCCAACAACCTGGCACCAACCAGCAGCACGACGGCCCAGATGGTCATGGGGGACGCCCTGGCCGTAGCGCTCATGCATATCCGGGGATTCAACTCCGATGACTTTGCCAAATTTCATCCGGGAGGCTCACTGGGAAAAAAATTGTACCTGCGCGTGCAGGATCTTTATATACATAATGAAAAACCCGCGGTCAGGCCCGGAGCATCGCTGAAGGAAGTGATTATGGAAATGACCTCCAGGAGGCTGGGCGCCACCGCCGTCACGGATGACGGCAATAGGCTGCTGGGCATCATAACCGACGGGGACCTGCGCCGCATGCTTGAGAAAAGCGTGTCCACGGGGACGATAATGGCCAGGGACATCATGACAAACAGGCCGAGGACCATTGAAGCCGATGCCCTGGCGGTCGAAGCCCTTGATGTTCTGCGCAGGAACGACATTACCCAGCTGGTGGTGACCAATGGAAATGAATACGCGGGATTCATCCATTTACATGACCTGATCCGGGAAGGAATCATTTAACTACACGGATGATGAATGGGCCATTTGCCCAGGGTTTCCAATATGTCCCTTCATCCGGTGATCAACAAAGTACGATGAACGCTAACAATTATGTGGTTATTATGGCTGGAGGCATTGGCAGCCGGTTCTGGCCAATGAGCCGGCAGGATTTCCCCAAACAGTTCCTGGACATCCTGGGTTCCGGAAAGACACTGATTCAGTGGACCTTTGAACGCTTTGCTTCTTTTATACCCAGAAAAAATATCTATGTGGTGACTTCGCAAGAGTACACCGACATCGTCAAAAAACAACTTCCTGACCTCCCTGTAGAAAACGTCCTTGGCGAGCCGTCTCGCAAAAATACAGCGCCGTGTATCGCTTATATTTCCTTCAAGCTGATGAAGGTCGATCCAAAAGCCTCCCTCATCGTGGCCCCGGCAGATCATCTCATCCTGGACAATAAGGGATTCAACAAGGTATGCCTCGAAGCCCTTAGTTTTGTCAATAAGCACAATGCCTTTATCACACTGGGCATTAAACCCTCCTCTCCCAATACCGGCTACGGGTATATCCAGCACGAGCAGCACACAGTATCGGACAATGTATATAAGGTGAAAACCTTTACGGAAAAACCCAATCTCGAACTGGCAAAGACTTTTCTGGCAAGCGGTGATTTCCTCTGGAACGCGGGGATTTTTGTATGGAAGGTCAAGAATATTATTTCAGCCTTTGAAAAATATCTGCCGGAAATGTACGAAGTGTTCTCTGCCGAAAAAGAAGCGTTCAACACAGCTGCAGAAAAAAAAGCCCTCGAGCATATCTACCCTCTCTGCACCAATATCTCCATCGACTTTGGCATTATGGAAAAGGCAGACAATGTTTATGTCATTCCTTCCTCCTTTGGATGGAGTGACCTGGGAACCTGGAACAGTGCATACGAGAACCTGGAGAAGGACTACCTGGACAATGCGGTAGCCGGGAAAAATGTCGTGGTGATCGATTCAACCAGGTGTATGGTGCATGCCTCGGACAAAAAACTGCTCGTCCTGCAGGGACTGGATAACTTTATCGTGGTGGACACTCGGGATGTTCTGCTCATTTGCAAAAAAGACAAGGAGCAGGAGATAAAAGACTATGTGGCCGAAGTAAAGAGAAATATTGGAGACGAGTTTCTCTGATGAATTGCCGGGGACCACTACCCTCCTTTCAGGCATTCTTGTTTTATCGGAGGAAATATGCGCAAATTTGTCCTTCGTTTGCTTCCGCAGCAAGGTACAGGTTTGGAGCTGAGGGAGTCAAATGGTCAAATCCCTTCTATGCAGGTTCATCATATCTTATTTCTTGATATCGAGACGGTTTCGCAATATTCCGCTTTTGACCAGGTACCTGCGGAATGGAAAGACCTGTGGAACCGGAAAGCGGAATACCTGATCCGGGACAAACCTGATGAGAGCCCGGAAGGGATTTATGGCAGGGCGGCCATCTATGCGGAGTTCGGCAAGATCATATGCATTTCCTGCGGGGTCGTTTCGGGAAGAGGGGAGGAAAAGAAACTGGTCCTTAAATCTTTTGCCGGGGACGATGAGGGAAGTTTGCTCCATCAGTTTTCAGAAATGCTGAACAAATGGAACACAGACAATAACAAATACCTGTGTGCCCATAACGGAAAAGAATTTGACTTCCCCTATCTCTGCCGCCGCATGGTGATTCATGGAATGCCCATTCCCCCTGTCCTGAACAATGCCGGAAAAAAACCCTGGGAGGTCCAGCACCTTGATACGATGGAACTCTGGAGATTTGGGGAGTATAAGAATTTTACCTCCCTTAATCTGTTGGCCCTGAGTCTGGGCATACCTACCCCCAAGGATGATATCGACGGGAGCATGGTGGGAGATATCTACTGGAAAAGCCATGATCTCCCAAGGATCGTCACCTATTGCCAGAAAGACGTGACGACTGTTGTCCAGGTATTCCTCCGGATGCAGGGTCTGCCAATGATCAGGCCGGATCAGATTGAAATCAAATAATACCGATATATGGAAAGGAGTAACTATGCTTCAGGGGCCAAATGGGAAGAAATCGTGGGCTATAGCCGGGCCGTGAGGATGGGAAACCTGGTGGAGGTGACCGGGACCGTTGCCTTAAATGAGCAGAATGAGCCTGTCGGACCAGGCAATGCCTATGAGCAGACTAAATACATTATACAGAAAATCGAAAAGGTGCTAAAGCGGGCCGGGGCTTCCCTTCAGGATGTCATCCGTACGCGGATGTTCGTGACTGACATTTCCCGCTGGGAGGTATATGGAAAGGCGCATGGTGAATTCTTCCGCGATATCAGGCCCTGTACAACCATGGTCGAGGTAAAGGCACTCATCGCACCTGAATACCTGGTGGAGATCGAAGCGACCGCCGTCATCAGCCAAAAACATTAAAGACAATAACCGTCCATGCACATCCACTCCAAACTTCCTGCCGTAGGCACTACCATATTCACCGTGATGAGTTCACTGGCATCTGAACGCGGGGCTATCAACCTGGGCCAGGGATTCCCTGACTTCCACATGAACGAGGAACTCATCGGACTGGTGAGCCAGGCCATGAAGGATGGGTTTAACCAGTATGTACCCATGCAGGGATATATGCCGCTGCGTGAGTCCATCGCGGAAAAAATCCTCTTCCTGTATAATACCCGGGTGGATCCTGCTTCACAGATTACGATCACACCCGGCGGGACCTATGCAATCTACACTGCCCTTACTACTATTTTGCAGCCAGGGGATGAGGTCATCATCTTTGAACCTGCCTATGACAGCTATATTCCCAATGTCCTGATCAACGGGGCCGTTCCGGTTCTCATCGATCTCCTGTTCCCGGAATACAAGATCGACTGGGGGCTTGTCCGCAGCCGGATTACAGCAAGGACACGGATGATCATGCTCAATTCGCCCCACAACCCCACCGGATCGGTGCTGAGGCCGGAGGACATGGAGATGCTAAGGTCTATCGTAAAGGGCAGCCGCATCATGATTCTTTCTGATGAAGTCTACGAGCACCTGATCTTTGATGAGATTCCCCACCAATCCATTCTCCGCTACCCAGATCTGTTGGAAAGAAGTTTTGTATGTTTTTCATTCGGAAAAGTATACCATTGCACCGGATGGAAACTGGGATATGCGGTGGCACCGCCAGAGTTCATGTCGGAATTCAGGAAGGTGCACCAGTTCAATTGTTTCAGCTGCAATACACCGGTACAGGTTGCCCTCTCCTCCTTCCTGCGGAACAGGGAAGCTTACCAGTCCCTGGGCAGTTCCATGCAGCAGAAAAGGGATTATTTCCAGGAGATGATGTGCGGAACAAAATTTGAGGCCCTGCCCAGTCATGGCAGTTATTTCCAGGTATACCGCTATCACCGGATCAGTGAAGAACCGGACACAGATTTTTCAATCCGAATCACCAAAGAATACGGGGTCGCCTCCATACCAGTTTCTGTCTTTTACAAATCGGGAAAGGATGACAAGGTCGTCCGGTTCTGTTTTGCCAAGAAAAATGACACGCTGGAGGAGGCTGTGGAAAAACTCGCAAGAATCGTATGATCATACCCGTTATATCCGTGTACCGGCCTTATTCCCTGATTTTGCGCCGGGTCATGCCGGCACAATCAGCTTTCAGGCATGGGCGGGTACACGGCGTTCGCGCCGGACCTTGTCCTCCAGATATTTGTCATAGATGATCTTACTCATGGATTTCTCATAGACCTTGCTTTCCAGCCAGGAGATGATATCCAGATAGGCAAAGGCCCTGGTCTCAAAACGGTTTTTTTCCAGGTGCTTGATTTTGTACAGCAATTGCTCCAGTTCAGGCTTCATTTTCCTGGGTGAAATATTGAAGGACTTTCTCAGGAAACGGAACATTTCTTCCTCCACGACCGTCAGGTTCTTCATACGGGCCATGAAACGATAGACAGATTTGATTAGCGATTCCATGATCTCATAATTTCCCAATTCATAATGGGCCATCAGGTGAAGAAGGCGGGAGTAGCATTGCAGGTCATACCGCAGGTCCACATGTCCATTGATGATCTTGTGCAGGTAGTCGATGGCCAGGGCATAATCACCGTTCCCGAAATACAGGGAGGCAATTTTGTAATTGAATACGAGGATCCGGTGTGCATCCACGTAGAGGGCATAATCATGGAGCTTTTTTTCCATATCCGGTACCAGGGCCAGGCCCTCTTTGAACGTACCCCGCATCAGGTGCCAGTTGACCCTGGCGCTATTGATATAAATAAAAGTGTGGATCCTGAAATTATCATGATGCTGCGCAACGGGTGTTTTGGAATAAGCTTCAAATTTGCGGAGCGTAATGTCAAATTTTTCAAAATATCTCAGGTCAAAGTGCGCGTTCAGCAGGTTGTGCATGCCCTTCACATAGTGACCGGTCTCCACCGAAATCATGAGCGGTTCGGCATCAAACAGATCGATCCATTTCTGGCTGTACCGGTAGTACATCAGGAAATCCTGCCGGATAAAGGCATACCAGCAATAGCTCTGGTATAGATAAAGCTTTTCATAGAAGTCCGTGAGCTTTTCTGCGTGTGGAGGGACATTTTCCTGGAAAAACGCTTTGATTCCGGCCTCGTCCTGTTCATTGCGTGCATGACCATTCTTGACATACCACCGGTACAGGAGCAGGGCCAGGTTAGACAGTCGGGTGACCCGGTCGATATGGGCACTGATCTCCATAGCCTCATCTGCCAGCAATTCTGTTTTCTCCAGGGAACTCCGTGTGATGTGAAGGGTCTCGATTTTCTTTTCCAGCGAGATCACCTGGGCCAGGAAATTGAATTTGTTGTTTGCCCGCGCGATCTCTTTGGCACGTTCCAGGATTTTCAGACTTTGCAATTTCATGCCCTTATTGTACAGAAGTCGTGCATTATCAAGGTGTTCACTCAGCTGCAGATCGGTATTTTCAGTCGTCTTCAGGAGCCGGAGACTGGCCAGCAACTGTTTGTACAAATGAGTTTTGAGGTTCGAAAGCTGGGGCTTGGTGACAAAAGGAAGCTTCTTGAGCAGGAGTTTTTCGTCGTACTCGGGCAATTTGTCCAAGGCATCAAATAACTGTATGATTTTCAGGTCTTCTTTGGCAGAACTTCTCTTGATATACAATTTGAAGTGTCTTTTTTCAGACTTCTCCAGGGAACGAACCAGTTGGTATAAGATATCAGCGGATCTGTTGGCCATCATGCAAAAATTGCGCTGGAACGCAATACCAGCAAGGGTTCTAAAATTTAGCCCCCTCTTTTGGCATAATTAAATCACCCGCAAGATGATTTGAAAGGCAGGGAATCGCATCCTATTTTTGTTCCAGCTAATGAGTTAATGATAAAAGCAAGCAATCGTTAGGCAAACAATTATCAGAGGCGCTTTAAAGGAGATATAACCTTTTTTTCATATGGCAAGCAATCGTTAGAGGTCAGCTGTTTCTACAGGTGACCTATTTTTTTTAGGCCAGCGCAAAGTTAACCAATTCTACCGTCAAACCTTCATTTTTCCCTGCTTTTTCCCGATTTATTAACGGTTTTGCGGAGCATGCACGAACATTTCCTTGCCTTGGAAGCAACATCAACCCCACTAATCCGGAAGGGAATAAACAATGATCACCGAATTTCCTCTGAAACGGCTCAAACTGAATATTTATCGTACATTAACGATATACAATAACTTAAAGCTAATGGCAGTCCGCGTGAAAGATGAATTTGACAAAAAAGGGCGTGATCTTGCCTTTTTTTTCGCAAATCCTTCTTCCATCCTGGCAGAATATCCATCCTGATGCTTCTTGCCAGCCGGGTTGAACGCATTTGCGGGAGATCGTGAACAAGCTGCCGCTGGCACTGTCCACTGTTTACCAGCACCGAAAGAGTTCAAGAAAGCAGACCCGATTGGCGGGATTATCGAGGGCCCTCGGAGCTGCTATGGCATCCACCGGGGGGCTTTTGAAAAATTTTCCCGGGAATTCCATGACCTTTTTCCATACTAAGGAAATGGGTGACCACAAGGGTTGCTAAGCAAACTCCATCATAAAAATCAGTGTATTGAAAAAAAATCAAGCTGCTATGATTATCCTTCCTTTGCTTCCAGACCGATGGAACGAAGTAAAAAGAATTTATGAAGAAGGCATTGCTACGGGCCATGCAACCTTTCAGTCTGGAGCCCCAAGCTGGGAGGAATGGGATGCTGCACATGTAAAGGCCTGCAGACTGCTGGCCATGGAAGACGGGAAGGTGCTCGGCTGGGCGGCTCTTACACCGGTATCGGACCGGTGTGTATATGCGGGGGTTGCCGAAGTCAGCATTTATGTGGGGGAAGGTTCGAGGGGCAGAGGTGTAGGGAAGCAATTGCTTGGAGCGCTTATCCTGGAGAGTGAGAAAAATGGGTTCTGGACCCTCCAGGCGGGAATTTTTCCGGAGAACCCGGGGAGCCTCCATATTCACCAGTCCCATGGTTTCAGGATCATTGGCACCAGGGAGAGGCTCGGAAAAATGAATGGAGTCTGGAGAGACGTACTATTGCTGGAAAGGAGAAGCAATGAGACCGGTCAGGAATGAAAGGGAAATGTGATTGAATTGCGGCCAGGACTTTAAATCCGGAATTTTGAAAAAATTTTATTCATGAGAGACATCAATACTGTAGTTTTTGATCTGGGGGGTGTGCTGATCGACTGGAACCCTGATTATGTGTATAATGAAATATTTCCCATCGAGGAGGATAAACGCTGGTTCTACAAAAACATCTGTACTTCGGCCTGGAACGAGGAGCAGGATGCAGGAAGAAGCCTCCGGGAGGGAACCGAAATGCTGGTTCAGAAATTCCCCGATCATGAAAAAAATATCCGGATCTACTATGACCGTTGGGAAGAGATGCTGGGCGGCCCAATCCGGGAAACTGTTGAAATCCTGAGGTACCTGAAATTCAATACGCCGACCCGGCTTTATGCCCTGACCAACTGGAGTGCCGAGACATTTCCGGTTGCCCTGCAACGTTTTGAGTTCCTGCACTGGTTTGATGGCCGGGTTGTATCGGGTGAAGAAAAAACAAGAAAACCTTTCAGGGAAATCTACCAGATTCTGGTTGACCGCTTTCAGATAAATCCCTCGCGGGCCATTTACGTTGATGACAACCACCGCAACCTCATACCGGCCGCAGACCTGGGTTTTCACAGCATACACTTTACAACACCGGCACGGTTCAGGGAAGAACTGGAAAAATCGGGTTTGTTCAATCAGCAGGCAAATAATCCCTTTCCAGGAGCAGTATCTGATTAATGCCTACTTTTGCGGCCTTCCCGATTACCCACTTTATGAAATTGCGCATCATTAAATTCCTGAAGGATTTCCTGCTTTACACGGGCCTTTTGCGATTGCTCAGCCCGCTGAACAACCTTTTTTTATTCATCAGAAACTTTAATAAGCTGAGGTCCTGGATCAACCAGAACGACAAGGACTCTCTGCTCATCAATGATTTTTATTCCTTTTCCAGGAACTATCAAAAAAGACTGGAGCTTTACCAGGCCGTGAGCTCCCATTACGAACTGGACCACAGGGAGATCCTCTACCTGGAATTCGGAGTGGCCTCCGGACAATCCTTTTTCTGGTGGACAAAAAAGAATATCCACCCGGGTTCCCGTTTTTACGGGTTCGATACCTTCGAAGGCCTGCCGGAGAACTGGGGAGGATACCGCAAGGGGGATATGGCCCATGGGATCAATGAACTTTCCTCCGAAGATCCCCGGGCGGGTTTTGTAAAGGGAATCTTTCAACAAACGCTGAACAGTTTTATCAGGGACCACGAAGTTGAAATGAAAGCAAAGCCAAAACTCATTCACCTGGATGCAGACCTTTTCTCATCTACCATTTTCGTTTTGTCGCAGCTGTATCCCTACCTGCAAAAAGGGGATCTGGTGCTCTTCGATGAATTCAATGTGGCCAATCACGAATTCTTTGCCTACAAGATATTTACGGAGTCATTTTATGTAAACCTGAAACTGGTGGGAGCCCAGAACAATTTTTACCAGACGGCATTCGTGGTAGAATAATCACGTCACTTACCTTAATACCTGATATACCAGCAGGCTCATGACATAGGCCAGGCAGGTCATGTAGCAAAGCTGGATCAGGGGCCATTTCCAGCTTCGGGTTTCCCTTCGTACCACTGCCAGAGTACTCATGCATTGCATGGCAAAGGCATAAAAAATCATCAGGGACAATCCGCTCGCAAGGGTGTACACGCTGGATCCATCCGGTCTGCGGGCTGATTCCATGCGCTGGCGAAGCGTCTGCCGATCCGCTTCTTTACCCCCCTCCACGCTGTAGAGTGTAGCCATCGTTCCGACAAACACTTCCCTGGCAGCAAAGGACGTGATCAGGGCAATTCCGATCTTCCAGTCATATCCAAGGGGTTTGATGAGTGGTTCCAGGGTCTTACCCAGGATTCCGGCATAGGAGTGTTCAAGCAGAGCGGCGCTTTTATCCTTGTTCAGTTGGAAAGCCTGGTCAGGGTGAATGCGTACTTCTTCCCGGTAATGTTCAGCTACCCTTCTCATCTGGCTGGCAGGACCAAAACTGCTCAGCGCCCAGAGGATCAGGCTGATCACGATGATCACTTTTCCTGCATCGGTGACAAAAATCTTGGCCTTGCTGACCATGGTGATGGCGATATTCTTCCAGCGGGGCGCACGGTATACGGGCAACTCCAGGATAAAGAAGCTCTTTTCCTCCAGCCTGATAAACCATTTGGCCACATAGGAGACCACCAGCGCCATCATCAGGCCAAGGAGGTAAAGACCCATCATGACCAGGCCCTGTAGTCCGATCAGGCCGAAGAGCTTTTGCCTGGGGACGACCAGCGAAACAAGGATGGTGTAAACAGGCAGCCGGGCACTGCAGCTCATCAGCGGGGTGATGAGTATTGTCAGCAATCGTTCCTTGCGGTTTTCAATATTTCTGGTACTCATGATTGCTGGTACTGCACAGGCAAAACCACTGATCATCGGCATGACACTTTTACCATTCAGCCCTACCTTTCGCATCAGCTTGTCCGTTAGAAAGCTTATCCGCGCCATGTATCCCGTGTCTTCAAGAATAGTGATGAGCCCGAACAGGATCATGATTTGGGGGATAAAGACAAGAATCCCGCTGAGACCGGCCAGCAGCCCGTTTACGATCAGGTCGCTGAACCAGCCGTCAGGAAGTATCCCCCCAAGCCAGCCTCTTACCTGGGAAAAAGACCAGTCTATTCCATCCATCGGGAACTGGGCCAGCCAGAACACACTCTGAAACAATAAATAAAGGACGACCAGCAGGATCAGATAACCCCAGCGCCGGTGCAGTAAGATATTATCCAGCCTTTCCGTAAAAAGCGTTTTTTGCAGGGGATCAGGTTCACTCACCGTATGCTGCATCACCTGTTTGATCCGGTTATACCGCTGCATGATTTCTTCGGCCTGGACCCTGGTATGATTAAAGGTATTGGAGACTTCAATCTTCTCAATCCTGTCGTGGGTGGCGGGATCAAAATCAAAATGCTCGTGATTGATCAGATAGTGAATCGCCGTGTAATCGCTGATCTGGGGGAAAAACCCCTTTACGTCTTCCACGGCCCGGTTAGCGAGTGACCGGTTGTGAATAAAATCCCTTATGGGGCTCTGGTAAAGCTGCTGGGCCGTCTGGGTAATTACCTTTTTTAGCTGTGAAATCCCCTTGTTTTTTCTGGGATTTACCTGTACGACGGGAATCCCGAGCTCCCGCTCAAGTCCATGTACATCTACCTCAATCCCTTTCTTGGCAGCCAGATCCATCATGGTCAGGGCTACCACTACAGGAATCTTCAGGTCTATGATCTGTGAACAAAACAGGAGGTTCCTTTTAAGATTGCTGGCGTCTACCAACAGAACGACCATGTCCGCCCTGACCTCGGCATCCTGGCCCAGGAGTACCTTATACGTGACCCATTCGTCCCCCCGTTTGGGGTAGAGGCTGTATGTCCCGGGTAAATCGATGATTTTACCGGCAAAATCCGCTGAAAGCTGACTGATGCCCGTTTTCTTGTCTACGGTGACTCCGGGAAAATTTCCGACTTTCTGGTTCAGCCCGGTCAGTGCATTGAACAGGGAACTCTTGCCGCTGTTGGGGTTGCCGACCAGGGCAATATGGATGTTGTTTCTCTTCAAGATGGTCTCGTCCTTTTCAGGCTGCTCCGCCTGTATTTAGCCTGTAAAAGTACCTTTTAATGGCATAACCGGTTTACGAAATCGGGAGGTTTATCCTCCGGACGGATACGGTACACGGTTATTTCAATTTTTGCAAACTGACTTAGGGTCCGGCAGCAGCTGCCCGGTATCCGTCCATCAGATCGGAAATGTTCAGGGTTTGTGCACGATCAGTTTCCCATCCTCATAAAAGGGCAGGACATTGGCGATGTCCGGAGTCAGGCAATACCGGATGTCCTTTTCCAGTCCAAAAGCGGTGAGCCGGGTGAAATGGGAGGCCCGCTGCTTTTTCATGAACTCATACAGGTCCTTTCTGGCCTCGAGGTACATGGTTTCAGCGATGGAGGAGGAATCGCAGTTGATGTCAAAATGATGCTTTACTTTATTAATGACCGCTCCGGCAAACAAAAGATCTTCAATATTCACTTTATCCTTCCACGCGGCACAACCCAGAATGACGTGCTGGTTTTGGGAGAGCAAAAAATTGCAGACAGCACCCAGGTTGGGGAATGATCCGGTCACAATGTCTTTGGCCCCCTTGTCAAGAGCCATATGAAGCAGCTTGGTTCCGTTGGTCGTTGTCAGGACCAGGATTTTGCCTTCAATGAAATCGCGGGAATATTCAAACGGGGAATTTCCGTAGGAAAGGCCTTCCGCAATTTTTCCATCGCGCTCTCCGGCGGTCACGCAGTTGATCTGTTTTCCCAGTTCAATGCATTTTGCCACGCTGTCGACCGGGACAACATACCTGGCCCCGTTGGACAAGGCTGTAGCGATGGTAGAGGTAGCCCGGAGGACATCGATGATGACAACGACCGAATTGGTTGCGTCATACAGATGCAACAAGGCAGGCGATAAGGAAGTATGCAGGGCAGCTCTTGAATTTGTCATAAGCACACGGGGATAATCTTCAATAATAGCCTGGGGAAAGGATCACTGCCCGAATTCGAAACGGGTTGAAAAAAACTATCTTTCACCTGTTGAGGATAAACTTCCACTTTTCAGACTCAGCATATTCCTTGATAATATTGTTCCGGTGTTCCAGTAATTTTTTAATATACCTGTTAACAAAAAGACGATTGGCAATCTTTCCAAGGCTTCCATAAGGCGATTCAAAGGAAAAAAGATCTATCAGGATGGTTCCGTTATCAACCTGTTTGAAATGATGTTCATGTTTCATTCTTTTAAAATCCCCATTGGCCATCTCATCCGTGAATGACTGCGGTTTTTTCATTTCCGTCACTTTTACCTTGAGAACCCTTGTTTTAAAAAGGTGCCTGGCCTTCCAGGTAACGGTTTCATCCAGTTCAATCAGGCCGGCTGTTGTTCCGGCAACCGCCTGCTCGCCGGTATGAACCATTGATTTCTTGTGAAGATCTATGCTTCTGCTCAGATCAAAGACCCGTTCAGGAGGGGCAGAGATAAAGGTGGTCAGATGAATTATGGGCATTTTTTCAAATGGTTTTTGGATTGTCTGGTTACATGAAAAAATCGTTCCACATTCTCCTTTCCCGGGCATTTAGCCGTTTATTAACTGAATGGCAGCTTTACTACTTTAGCCTGAAGGAGTTTCTCCCGGACCTTAACATAAATCCTGCTGTCCTCGGTGGAAAACATCCTGCTGACGTATCCCAGTCCGATCCCTTTTCCAAGGCTGGGGGATTGGGTTCCGGAGGTTACATGGCCGATACCCATACCTGAAAAATCCTTGATTTCGTAACCCTGCCGGGGTATCCCCTTTTCCAGCATTTCGAATCCCACCAGTTTGCGGCGGACTCCTTCCGTCTTTTGATCTTCCAGTATCTTTCTGGCGGTAAATTGCTTGCTGAATTTGGTGATCCAGCCCAGACCGGCTTCCAGCGGAGAGGTGGTATCATCAATGTCATTTCCATAAAGACAGTAGCCCATTTCCAGCCGGAGGGTGTCGCGGGCTCCCAGTCCGACCGGTTTTAATCCACCGGGACCTCCCTGCCGAAATATGGCATTCCAAATCTTGTCTGCCGCTCCATCCCTGTCCTCAAAATAGATTTCCACTCCCCCTGACCCGGTATATCCGGTTGCGCTTACCAGCACATTGTCCACCCCGGCAAACAAGCCCTTCACAAAACAGTAATATTTCAGGTTTAAAATGTCCATCTCCGTCAGAGGCTGCAACATTTTGGTTGCATTGGGCCCCTGGATCGCAAGGAGGCAGGTTTTTGGAGAGATATCGTGCATTTCGGCCTTGCCGCTGTTGTGCCCCTCAATCCAGTTCCAGTCTTTTTCAATGTTGGCCGCATTGACCACAAGCATGTACACCTTATTTTCTTCAATACAGTAAACTATCAGGTCGTCCACAATACCGCCGGTTTTGTTGGTCAGGCAACTGTACTGGGCCTTTCCTGCTGAAAGTCTGGAGGCATCGTTGGTCGTCACCCTTTGTATAAGATCAAGCGCTCGGGGTCCTTTGATGATGAATTCTCCCATGTGGCTGACGTCGAATATCCCGGCATTGGTTCTTACTGCCTGATGTTCGTCATTGATTCCGCTGTAGCTGATAGGCATGTTGTACCCTGCAAATTCCGCCATCCTGGCACCGAGGGCTATGTGTTTTTGAGTGAAAGGAGTATTCCGCATGCGCTTTTCCCGGATTTTATTTTGCAGCGAAAATAGAACTTGCCGTGGAGGTTGCCAATAAAAATAAGGACTTCCGTCAGCAGACGGAAGCCCTGTGTTCCAACTTCAACCCTGCCTGCTAGCCATTGGCTACCATGGCAGCGGGCAGGTCCATTCAAAATTTTTCGAGCAGCGACAACAAACCCACCAGCATACCCGCGCCCTGATCGTTGTCTGTTTCGCGGTTGGTATCAGCACCCGTGCTGACCATATTTTTTTCATTCCTGATCATGACCGCTTCATGGATCATTCCTTCTCCGCCACTGCTTTCACTTATTTTCCTGTTTTTGTTTTTCTGAACGGATGAATCCGGATGACCCTTATACCGGTAGCCTTCACTGGATTTGGGTTCTTCACCTGATTTATCCCCGTCCCGTTCCGCTCTTCTCTCGGTCCTTTCCAGGCCGGATGAAGTCATCACGTATTCAACATTGCTGGACCATTGCAAAGACCCGTCCCACTCATCGTTCCAGTTGACATTCCAGCCCCTGTGGCGGCGATTCACATCTATGCTGAAGAAATGGTAATCCTCCACGCTCCCATCTACCATGATTCTTTTTCCGACCGGCACCTCTACAATCACAAGTACCTGCTGGTTTCTGAATTTTTCTTCCGGCGTGATGGCAAATCCTCTTGGCAAATACAGGATGCTGTCAAACTGCCGGGTAAAAAACTTTATCCGTGAGGCCATTTCTTTTGCCAGCGCAGGATTGCTGGCACGGCTGAATTTCACGAGGTTCATGTGGTAAGCAGAGTCCGGACTTTTTACGAGATTCACCCTGACGGTAGTCATCATGACGCTGTCTTCGCGAAGGCTGTAAAATGGCCCGTCCTCGTTCCAGTTAAACCCAAAAAAGTCACTGCCGTAATAGCTCACTTTTTCAGGAGCCACCTTGACGATGAGTTTTCCTGAGGCAGGCTGCACCAGGGACGTTTCATCCTCCACACTGGCCATTGTTCTGAAATTGCTGACCATCATGCCGACCATGGTCAGGAAGCTGAACAGGCCGATAACCCAGAGGCTTCCGAAAACATAGCCGAGATAGTGATTCCGCGAACGGATGCCTATAATGCGTCTGATCAGCCAGGTCAGCAGGGCAATGGCCGGGACCCCCAGGAACAGTACCAGGCTCAGCCATGCCAGCATGTTTTCCCAGAATCCGGTCAGCAGATAGCTCCTGAACGGCGGGGTTCCGATACCGCTCATCAGCAGACCGATGAGTACCATAATCAGGGCGAAGGCAATCGAACCTGCGATAAACAGAAAGAAGGCCTTGAACAAGACACCGATGGCATGACCGATACCGCTCCCCGTTCTGCGGGCGGCCGGGATCGCCTCTGCGGCAAAGGCCTGGCCGGCCTGCTTGGCTTCGTAGCCAATATGCTGAACACGGTCCTTTACTTCACTGCTGAATTGATCCGCCTTGGTTTTGAATTCTTCCATCCCGCTTTTCACCTTGTTCTTGATGGACTCCAGATCCACCTTCTCACCCCGCATTTCCAGTTTTTCCGAGGCTGTAACGGCCTCCGGCAGCACGATCCACAGGATGATATAAGCAAGGAAGAGGGTAAATCCAAAACCTCCAGTAATAAAGACCGGTCTGGGATCGAATTCAAACCATATGTTGTGAAAAATGGAGGTAATCAGGCTTACCAGGAGGGGGAAGGCAAAAATCAGACGGGGAATCCATACATCAATATGGAAATAAGCTGCCAGACCGCTTGCCACACCGCCCAGGACCCGGTTGTCAGGATTGCGGTACAGCCTCTTGCGCATATTGACCGCAAGTGGTTTTGACGGCAGCACCATCCAGAGTATCAGATAAATCAGCAGACCGGAGCCAAAACCTCCAAACGTGACCAGGGCAAATAGGATCCGCATGATCGCCGGATCAATCCTGAGGTAATTGGCCAGGCCGCCGCATACTCCCCCAAGGAGCCTGTCATTCTCAGACCTGTACAAGCGGCGGGGCTCTTCTGCTGCATAAGATTCCTGGCTGGTTTGCTGGTAACTGCCCTTTGAACTGCTGCCAGCTGACGAACTGCCGCCGTTAGGGGCCATCTCCTCCCTTTCAAAATCCTCGGGCCTGCCCATGCTCAGAATTATGGCGTTGACATCCTCATCGGTGATGCATGTAGCGTCTTTTTTCAGGCGCTCTGAGAACAGTTCGGCAAAACGGCTTTCAATATCATTGATGATTTCGTCACGCCCTTCCTCTTTGTCAAAATATTTTCGGAGGCTTTCAACATATTGCTTAAGGATATCATAAGCAGTTTCCTCGATCGGAACCACCCGCCCGTGGAAATTTATGTTTATAATCTTTTTCATTGTGCGCTTATTTGAAGGTTGAGGTTAGAAACTAGGGTTTTGATTGGTACTGTCCGGAATGCTTTCTGTCTTGTTGGCCAGGGTGTGGACAGCATTGGCCAGTTCATTCCAGGTTGCTTCCAGCTCTTTGAAAAAGGACTGACCTTTTTCAGTCAGCGAAAAATATTTCCGGGGGGGCCCGGAATTGCTTTCGACCCAGCGATAGGTAAGCATATCTGCATTTTTAAGCCTGGTCAGCAAAGGATACAGGGTGCCTTCCAGGATATGGAGATTGGCTGTCTTCATTTCCTCCACAATATCACTCGGGTAAGCTTCACCTCGCCTGATGATGGAAAGAATGCAGAATTCGAGGATCCCCTTTCTCATCTGGCTTTGTGTGTTTTCTATGTTCATTTTCTTCGGTATTTCGTGTTTAAAGGCGGAAGCGGGAATGATGTCTGAAGCAAAATGCCTGACTGCCACCCGACCCTATCCACTGTCCTCATTTCCTTTGACAAAACAAATATAGAAGGATTTTTAGTACTATGCAACACAAAGTACCATTGTAAAATAGGTAATTCTCATAAACTGCTAATGAATTCCCTCATAATTGACGGATCTACAACGATTTACCTCAGGCTTCCCAAACTGGCAGAAATATTCGGGATTACATGAAAGGCAAATAAATGCCCATGAAAGGCAATTTTAGGAAGAGGCGGGCCATGTAAAATTGAAAAGATCCTATTTCTTAAGGCCAATTTCGCGCAGGCGTTCATCCAGGTATTCACCTGCCGTCGCGTCGGGGTAATGTTTGTGATGGCTCGTGTCGACGCAGGAATTCAGGCAGGCCAGGCTCATCGTGCCTTTTGGGTGGAGAAAAAAGGGGATGGAAAACCGGGAAGTATGCCATTTTTCCCTGGGTGGATTGACAACCCGGTGGGTGGTCGATTTCAGCTTGTTGTTGGTGAGTCTCTGCAGCATATCGCCCACATTCACCACGATCTGGTCCGGCAAAGAGGTGACCGCCACCCACTCCTTCTTTCGGGACAGGATCTGCAGACCGTCGGCGGAGGCTCCCACCAGCAGAGTGATCAGGTTGATGTCTTCGTGCTGCTCGGCCCGGATGGCAGATTTTGGTTCCTGCGTGATGGGCGGATAATGTATGGCCCGCAGGATAGAATTTCCTTTATGCACCTGGGCGTCGAAAAACTGCTCATCGAGTCCCAGATAAAGGGAAATTGCCTGCAATAAATATCTGCCCGATTTTTCAAAAGCCCTGTAAGCCTCGAATAAAGTGGGATCGAAACCAGGGACTTCATTCACCTTGACATTGTCCGGGTACTCTTTTGCCATCGCATCACTGTCCTCTACTGTTTGTCCATACTGGAAAAATTCCTTCAGATCGGGAGCGTCGCTTCCTTTTGCATGTTCCTTTCCGAAGGAAGTGTAGCCCCGCTGGCCCGCAAGCCCGGGCTTTTCGTATTTCTTTTTTTCCTCCAGCGGCATGGCGAAAAACTGCTGTACATATTTGTACAGGTCTCCGATAAGAGGCTGGGGGATCCCATGGTTTTTGACAGCTACAAATCCAACCGCCTCGTATGCCTGACCTATCTGGCGGACAAAGGAAGATTTCCTTTCGCTATTGCCGGAAAGGAAATCGGAAAGGTCGACTACCGGAATGGCCATGGGGGAGACTTCGTTTTATGGTTGGCAAAAAAATTGTTTGTAAGTTGCTTTAAAGGTAAATTAAATAATCTTGGTCAAGAAAACTGCTCTGATCTTCCCGCTGCTAATCCAGGCCATTTTTTATAGCTGTTCTCCTGTTTATAAAAAATATGTTTCGGCTTATTCCGACATAAATCTCCTGGCTGTGCCCGATTACAGCAGGCCCGAATACTGGGCGGCACTTCCATTTAAAAGGAATCCTTCTGACAGCGTTCCCGCTCCGCTGGCGGGTTCCGGTATCCGTGATTCTTCGGTAGATGTTTTCTTTCTGCATCCCACTACGTATGGACCTAAAAATGATTCCTCCTGGAACGCTGCCCTGGATGATCCCATAACCAATGCCAGGACCGATTATACTACGATCCTGTACCAGGCAAGCGCTTTCAACGAATGCCGCGTGTTTGCTCCGCGCTACCGCCAGGCGAACATCACGGCTTACTATACCCGGGATACGGCTGAGGCCATCCGGGCTTTTGACCTGGCTTACGAAGACCTGGCGACAGCCTTCCGGTTCTACCTGGATCACTACAATGGGGGAAGGCCCATCATCATTGCTTCCCATAGCCAGGGCAGTACGCATGCACAGCGGCTCCTGAAAGAATTCTTCGAAAACAAACCCCTGCAACATAGGCTTGTAGCTGCCTATGTGATCGGGATGTTCATCCCGAAAAACCAGTTCACTGCGCTGCCCTCATGCCAGGATTCGGCGCAGACCGGTTGTATAGTGGGCTGGCGGACTTTCCAAACAGGTTATGAGCCGGAATTTGTCAAGGAGGAAACAGAACCATCCATAGTCACCAATCCCCTAACCTGGACAACAACCGAAGAATACGCCGGCAAACAGCTTAACCAGGGAGCTGTTCTTTCAAAATTCAATACCGTTGTCCCGTCCGCTGCAGACGCCCAGATTCACGGGAATGTCCTCTGGATACACAAACCTCATTTTCCGGGAAGCTTCTTTTACCGGTCAAAGAATTACCATATCGGTGACATCAACCTCTTTTATGTGAACATCAGACAAAATGTCCGGACTCGCATTCGTGCCTTCTGGAAACGATGATCCTATTGGAGCAGCTTTTTCTCCCTGAGCACCCTGACTTCTTCCTCACTGGGATCAGTAAGCGCAAACAAGGTAACGCCGTTAATCGCCATTTCATCCAGGACCCTGACGACCGAACCGAAGCTGGATCCCCAGGTAGGTTTTATGGTTACGAAAAGCCCCTTTCGACCGGTTTTGAATCCCCGATAATTATCCAGGGCAGCCTGCATACTGCGGATTACCGATCCGATTCCTGTTGCTTCATTATAGTGGCTGATGCCGCACCGGTTTTGGGAAATGGCCTCGCTGAGCGTTCCCTGATAATAAAAGACCTCCTTGCCGGGCAAAGGGAGGAGGGTCAGAGAAACTTCTGCTGCGATATTGATGGGCTTCCCTTCGGCCGGAAGAAATATATTCATTGCCCTCATTTTACTCCATGTCGTGGTGACCATAAAAAAAGTGATGAGCAGGAAACCAAGATCAACCAGGGGAGTAAAGTCCACCCGGGTCGACAATTTTTTCGGGCGGCGCATGGAACCCCTTTTCCTCTTTGAGACGGGAGATACTGCAAGGTCTGCCATACTTGTGGTTTTTGTGAAGCAGGGGCCGTTGTCTTCCAAGTGAGATTCGCGCGGATTCGGTTTCCATAAAAAAAGATATCTCCGGTATCCATTCCTGGCAAGGTTATCCCCTGCCCAAATCCTAGAATTCAGCATTTTTTGGTGTTCTGGGAAAGGCAATTACATCGCGGATATTGGTCATCCCCGTTACAAACTGCACCATCCGCTCAAACCCCAGGCCGAAACCCGCATGGGGAACGGTTCCAAAGCGCCTGGTATCCAGGTACCACCACAAGTCCTCTTTAGGGATTTGCATTTCATTCATTCTCTCTTCCAGTTTGTCAAGTCTTTCCTCTCTTTGCGAACCGCCCACAATTTCGCCGATGCCAGGAAAAAGGATGTCCATGGCAGCAACCGTCTTCCCGTCGTCGTTCTGTCGCATGTAAAATGCCTTGATCGTCTTGGGGTAACCGCTGACGATGACCGGCTTTTTGAAATGCTTTTCCACGAGGTATCGTTCATGTTCGCTTTGCATATCAATTCCCCATTGCACTTCGTATTTAAATTTCTTCTTCTTGTACGTCGGGGAATCCAGCAGGATCTGGATGGCTTCCGTATAGGAAATCCGCTCAAACTGGTTGCTCAGGACAAAATCGAGCTTTTCGACAAGTCCCCATTCGGAGCGCTCGTTTTGTGGTTTTTGTTTTTCTTCCTCTGCCAGACGCTGCGCCAGAAATTCAAGGTCAGCGCGGCTGTTTTCCATGGCGTAACCGATGATGTATTTGATAAATTCTTCCGCCAGGTCCATATTATCCTCCAAATCATGGAAAGCCATTTCTGGCTCAATCATCCAAAACTCGGCAAGATGCCGTGCTGTGTTGGAATTCTCTGCCCGGAAGGTTGGACCGAAAGTATAGATCTCGCTGAAGGCCATGGCACCCAGTTCTCCTTCGAGCTGGCCGCTCACGGTGAGGTTGGTTGCCCTGCCAAAAAAATCATCCTTGAAATTGACCGATCCGTCCGGCATCCGGGGAGTATGGTCAAAAGGCAACGTAGTTACTTTAAACATTTCTCCCGCTCCTTCGGCGTCAGATGCGGTGATGATCGGGGTGTGCAGGTAGATAAATCCCCTTTGATTGAAAAACTGGTGGATTGCAAAGGCCAGGGCATGACGTACGCGGAATACGGATCCAAAAGTATTGGTACGAAAACGGAGGTGAGCTATCTCGCGCAGAAATTCAAGACTGTGTTTTTTGGGTTGCAGCGGATACTTGTCCGCATCGCTGTCACCAAGTACCTCAATGGACTTAGCCCTGAGCTCTATTTTCTGTCCCTTACCCGGTGAAGGGATCACTTCTCCGGTAATTTTCAGGGAAGCGCCGGTAGCAATACGCCGGAGCATTGCATCACCCATTATTCCCAGCTCTACAACCACCTGAAGATTGTCATTGGTAGATCCGTCATTGAGCGCTATAAACTGGTTGTTGCGGAATGTCCTCACCCAACCCATTACGGTTACCTGCTGGCCAGTCTCCTCGGTCGCCAGAAGAGTTTTCACTTTTACTCGCTTATTAAACATGGCTACGATTTTAAAGGTGTGCAAAGATAATCACGGAACGGTCTGAATTAGGGGTTTGCAGTTATTTTGTTATGATGCCCAAAGCGGTCGAAAACCACCTCCACGCTGGCTTTTAACAGCCTGTTAAAGAAAATATTTTTTTGCTTTTTGCGTTTTTATGCTATCATTGCATTGGAATTAAGCTGAATAGCTCTTATCCTTTGCTCACAGACCATCAGTTTTAGCCATTCCGTTCATCATAACCTAAATACATTTTCAAAAATCTTTTCATCAAAACAGGCCACCTGTTTTAACGTATTAACTCTCAAGTCCTTTTATGTACGACATCCTTCAATTGAACGACATGCTCGTTCCCGAACTGTTAGATATTGCTGAACAGTTAAAAATCCCCAGTGCAAAAAAACTCGACAAACAAGAACTGGTATATAAAATCCTCGATAAACAGGCCGTTGTATCCAGCGAAAAGTCCGAAGCCGGCGGAGAAAAACCAAGGCGCAAAAGAATCATCAAAACGGCAACTGCCAATACAAACGAAGAAGCCTTTGTAGAAAGCGGAGACGAGAAATCAAAAAAGCCGGAACCCAAAAAAGAGGCCCGGAAGAAAGAAGAAAAGCCGCTGATGAAGAAATTTAAGAAAAAAGAAGAACATACAGAACCCGCTTCCCTTCAAAAAAACATGGATGAAATGGATGCTGAAGAAATAAACATCCCTTCCGGCGAAGATGAAGAGACGGACCTGCTCCAGGAAGAGTCGGAAGCGGCGCCCGAAATGAACAGGGAGGCTGGTGAATCACAGCAAAATAAGGTCTATCCCCAGCGTCGCAATGATGTGTTCAATATCGAGTTTGACGGAGTCATCATGGCCGAAGGGGTATTGGAAATGATGCCGGACGGATATGGATTTTTGCGCAGCAGTGATTACAATTACCTGTCCTCACCGGATGATGTGTATGTCTCCCCTTCCCAGATCAAATTATTCGGCTTGAAGACCGGGGACACGGTCTATGGTGCAGTGCGCCCGCCCAAAGAAGGCGAAAAATATTTTGCCCTGCTGAAGGTGGAAACCATCAATAACAAGGGTCCCGAAGAAGTTCGCGACAGGGTGCCATTTGACTACCTCACCCCACTTTTCCCCCATGAAAAGTTGAATCTGTTCGTCAGCCCCAGTGATTACTCCACCCGCATCATGGATCTGTTCACGCCGATTGGAAAAGGTCAGCGCGGCTTGATCGTTGCACAGCCCAAAACGGGTAAGACCATGCTCCTCAAGGCAGTTGCCAATGCCATTGCCGCCAATCATCCGGAATGTTACCTGATGATCGTGCTGGTGGATGAGCGCCCGGAAGAAGTAACCGATATGGAACGAAGTGTGAAAGCAGAAGTCATCGCATCCACTTTTGACGAGCCTGCAGAAAAACATGTCAAGGTTTCCACCATTGCCCTGCAGAAAGCAAAACGCCTGGTGGAATGTGGTCACGATGTGGTCATCCTGCTGGACTCCATTACCCGGCTGGCACGTGCCCACAATACCGTGGCCCCCGCCTCAGGAAAGGTGCTCAGCGGCGGCGTGGAAGCCAACGCCATGCAAAAACCCAAACAATTTTTCGGGGCTGCCAGGAAGATAGAATTTGGCGGGTCGCTGACTATTCTGGCCACTGCGCTGATAGACACCGGCTCGAAAATGGACGAAGTGATTTTTGAAGAATTCAAGGGTACGGGCAATATGGAGCTTCAACTCGACCGAAGATTGTCCAACCGCCGCATATTTCCGGCCATCGACCTGGTAGCATCTTCGACCAGGCGCGATGACCTGCTGCTTGAAAGGGATGTGCTCCAGCGCATGAACCTGCTGCGGGTATACCTGAACGATATGAATACCGAAGAGGCAATGAATGAACTGCTCAAGCGCATGAAGGGAACCAAAAGCAATGAAGAGTTTCTCGCAAGCATGAACGGATAGCAATCCTCCGCCAACCATTCCGGCCGGCAACCTGCCTTTCAGTACGCTATAACAGGGAATCAATTTTCTGGGCCAGCTTCCTGTCACGTTCGGTGACTACATCGCCTGCATCATGTGTGGAAAGCCAGATTTCCACACGGTTGTAGACATTGGTCCAGAGGGGGTGATGATTCATTTTTTCTGCTTCGATGGCCACGCGGGTCATGAAAGCGAAAGCTTCAGAAAAGCTCCGGAATTCAAATTTCCGGTAGAGCTTGTTGTTCTCTTCCTTCCACATAGGATCCTGTTTTATGTTATCCAAGTATTGTGTTCAGTATAGATCCTGCCAGGGCCTCAGAATATCAGGTGCTCCTTATGCCTGATTTTGTCCTGTGCCAGTTCAGTCACCAGCTGGACGCTGCTGAGCGATTTAATGGACCGTACCAGGCCGGCAACCATGTCTTCACCGACGGAGTCCCCTTTCAACAGCCAGAGGAAATCAAGATGCCGGAATTCCGGAAGCAGGTATTCCCCGTCACGCTGGTTGCTGTAAAGGTAGTGTACCAGCGTGTTGCAGGCTTCGGGACATTCATATACGTGAAAAAAGTATTTTCTCTGTTTTTTGGCAAGCTGGATTTCTATCTGGTTATTCATCCTGAAATCAAATCGGAGGTGGTTGTTGAGCTGCCAGCAGAACTGGTAGCTTTTCACGGGAGCCACGATACCGAGCAGCCGGGTATCTTCAAAAAAATCGCTGGTCAATTCATCATTGTCGAGCCTGAGTTTCATCGTTTCCCCCTTTCCCGGCGGAAAGGTTCAATTTTTTGAAAAGGTAGTCATTAAAACTGAATCACAGCTTCCCCGCTGTTATTGCCTCTCTTGTATTCGACCGTAGTTCGGTCGCCCTTTTTGAATTTTGAAAGCGCCTGCATGTAATTTTCCAGGGTGGAAACCTGGTAGTCTCCCAGTTTGACAATCACATCCCCTGCTTTCAGCCCGGCGTTAAAAGCAGGTCTGCCTTCGCTCACGCCATCCACCCGCACGCCCGTTCCGCCGTAGGTATAGTCGGGCATGATGCCCAGTGTTACGCTGAAGCGCGCCGTGGTGCCGGTCTGGGTTTCCCTTGTCCTTGTAAAAGCCAGCTTTCCTTTATCGTTCAGATCCTCTATCAGCTTCTCAATATATTTCACAATCTGCAGCTCTCCGTTGTAGTTGATCTTGTCGTAATCGTCCGTGGGCTTATGATAATCCGCGTGAAGGCCGGTGAAAAAAAACAAGACGGGGATATCCTTCCGGTAAAAGGAGGTATAATCACTGGGACCGGTTCCGCTGGAATCGAATTTCAGGAGGAAATATTTTTTCTCATCTACACGGGTGAACAGGCTTCCCCAGGTCGGAGAAGTTCCATACCCGCCGACCGTCAGTGCATGAGTGCTGTCATTGAGCCTGCCAACCATGTCCATATTGAACATATAATTGACCGTACTGAGAATGAGGGTGGGGTGTTCGGTAAAATATTTGGATCCGAACAGGCCAATCTCCTCGCCTGAAAATGCAATGAACAGAAAGTTGTTCTTTTTCAACTTGGCCTGTTTGATCAGCCTGGCCAGCTCAATCATGGCCGCCACCCCGCTGGCATTGTCGTCTGCTCCGTTGAAAATCATCCGGTCAGGGCCGTGGTAGAGCGAGTTGCCGTCTTCTCCATGCCCTAGGTGATCATAATGTGCGCCCAGTACAACCGTAGAGGGAGCTCCATTGTTCAGAAACCCGATCACATTATGACCGGTCCGCTTTTTTTCGCTCATGCTCACGGCTATCTTTACTTCCATGGAAGCGAACTCATCCCGGAGATATTTTCTTCTGCCATCCTTGGTTACATAAAGGACTGGCACTTCTGCTGCCGTCGACCGGTCCTTCGGATTAAAGGCAATATTGTCCGTGATTTTGGAACTATTATAGAAGATAACGGCGGTTGCTCCCTTCTTTACACAGTCCCTTACCCGGGCATGCAGCGCTTCATCCAGGTCAAAATGAGGATTGGCCTGGGCACTTTCCAGCTGTTCCTTCAGATCTATAAACCAGGGTACGTCTTTTTCCTGCAGGGCCATCGCAGGGGAACCTTGCGCAGTCTTAAGCGCGCTGAAGCCAAGGGGAAAATATTCCTTTTCCAGGATCAGTTCCCGGGAATTGATGATGAAATGAGAGGTGCTGTCCACCTGCCTTCCCTCATTGATTTCGAAAGGCTGAAGCCAGCTGCCATGTTCTCCCATGGGCTGGAGGTTCAGCTTCTGAAACGCAGATATGATGTAATCGCTAGCCAGTTTCTCTCCGGCAGTACCTGCCCTCCTTCCTTCCAGTTTGTCATCCGCAAGAAACCGGACTTCATCCTGCAGGTTGCCAAGGGTGACTTTGTCTGCTTTTTTCAGGTTTTGGGAAATGGCCGATGGGAAAATAGACAGGAAGGCAAGCATCGCAGTCAAAATGCAACGGATCATAAATGGAGGTTTAGTAGAATGACCGATCGGCACAAAGGTATATGGGACAAATGCTATTCCAAAAAGGGTTCCTCAAATTAATTTTTCCCGCCCGGTCAGAATTGTCCTTTCCTCCCCCAGGTCTTGGACAAATTAATTGTATATTCGGGATCCTTTTTCTTTTTTGCCCATCTTCAGGGTTTACATGTATTCACCTCCCCTGTAAAATCGCACAATGACCAGATCCTTCCTGATATTTTTCTGCCTGATGAACAGTACTGTATTTGCAAGGACCCTGATCATAGGCAACGGGAGCGGTTCGGTCAAAAAGACAGACATGAGAGGGCTTGAGTCTGGAGATACCATCGCCATCCGGGCTGGAACCTATAGTTATTCCCAATTCAGCAATTTATCTGGGATCACCATTGTCAATTACCGCGGTCTGGTTGTTTTTGCCGGACAAGTGGTAGAATTTGCCAATAACAGTCAGGTAGTCTTTACCGGTACGGGGACTGCGGGACTAACCTACGGATTTTCATTTTCCGGGCAGAGCCGTGATGCCATCCTTACTTTTGGCAACCACACCGCATGTACATGGTCCCATATTGAATTCCGTAACTGCACCGGAGGCAACGGTGTAATCAATCCCCAGACTACGATGCTGAAATATGATGGCATCCATGACAGCACCAAAGAATATTACCGGTGCCACTTTGTCCACCTGCACCTGGTAAATTGTTCCAGCCTGATGGGCAATTATCACGGACCGCTCATCAATGTGCAGGACAGCTGCGAATATGCTTATATCCTCGTTGACAGCTCGGGCAGCCCTTCCCAGATCAATGCAACCAGTTTTTACCGCGCTGACATTCACCACTGGATCTTGAATGGTATCCTGGGGCACCAGGACGACGATGTGGGTATTTTTCAAATCACCGGAAATGCGCGTATCCATCACTGTAAGAGAAGCGGGCATCAATGGGGCTGGTTCCTGCGACTCGTCCAGCTCTCACTGGATAGCAGCAGCGACAGCTATGTCTACGACAATATAGACCTGGGGACTGATGCCTATGGCTTTGTCGACTACCGGGGGTTCCTCTCCCCTCCGGGGATTTCCTCCCCCGCAGGTGCGCGCCTGCATGTCTGTAACAATACGGTCGGCAACTATAAAAACCTTATTAATTATGTGACGCCCGTCCTGTTGAATTATGGAACGAAACCGTTTACGGCAGAAGTGATCAACAATCTTCGCTTTCATTCAAGAAATGCTCCTACCACTGACCAGGCGGACACCCTGAATATCATAGATTATGGCAGTGAAAACACGGTAACAGCCACGCATAACCTCTACATTGCCGACCCCATAGACAATGCAGTATTAAAAGACACCGTCGACTGTTATCTTGAATCCGGAAGTCCTGCTATTGATGCCGGGGCATCTGTCTCATTCATACAGGATGATTTTGACGGCGTAAAAAGGCCCCAGGGAAGGACTTTTGATATCGGGGCCAGGGAGTACAAGGGACCAGGCCTGCGGCCGATCCGGGAGAATATTCCCGTAAACAGCAGATCCATCTACTGGCTTATTTTCCCGGTCGGGATCCTGGCCATCGCTGTGTTCTTCATTACCGGGTGGATAATGAATAACCGCAGAAAGAAGCTGGTTGGATCCTGATAAACCTTATGATTTTGTTAATTCGGCAAACGCGGCTTCAAAATGCCGGCATGTATGAATTCTTTTTGAATTCTTTCTGTACTTGCCTTTTTTTCCTTTACTTTTGCAGATTATCCTTTTCCGAACGGTATGAATGCATCACCCTTCGCAAAACATCAAAGGTAAATTGTCTAGTTGAATGGCGCTACCGCACCTTATCAAGTATGTGTATACCAACGGGACCGATGAAGTGATTCGTCGTGGAAAGAAGATTCATGCAATCGGATTCGTGGAGCTTATAGAATATGATGAACTGTTTGAATCCGTTACCTTCAGGGTAAAGGACGATAGTTATTCCACTTACTATAAGGTATACGTACAAAAGTTCAAGAATGCGAAGAGCCTCTCGGTGAGATGCAGCTGCCCCTACAACCTGGGTGACATCTGCCGCCATGAAGCTGCATCCCTTATACAGTTGCAGGAGTTACTGGATAAAAACCTGCTCAAGACAGAGGAAACCGTCTATCACCAGCAGCATACCGTGGTCAAGATGAAATACATTGACCTGAAGAGTATCCGGCTGCTCTGTTCTGCCACTACTTTCGATGAAGCCGAAAAATATCTCCGCACGCAGAAGCCAAGGATTGAATCTGCCAAAGACGAAACAGTCAAAGCCTCCGTGGAACTGGATGGTCACGACTATGCGGTGATCCTCCGCAAAAATGAAGAGCGGAATTTTGATACCAGCTGTGATTACGAAGACCCGACCCATCCGCTTTGTCTTCCCAAAGTCATCGTATTTCTTCAGCTCCTGCATGCCCATGGCCCCTATTACTTTGACAGCATCAGGAACTGGGATAAGGAAAAAAATAAATTGCTGGAAGCCTATGGATATTCCCTCCAGGACAACCTGGATGGGAAATTTGAATTCACGTACAAAGAGGGCAAACCTTTTCTGCGCGTGCTGGACCCGGCCATCAAGAGAGCTACGCCGGTCCTGAACAACAGACCCAGGCCCGTTGCAGAAGAATCTCCCGGCTACGTGGAAACAGAATTGGAAAAGGAGCAGGGTTCCATGCAAAGGCTTGGCGTGGTCTTTAATTTCAACCATGCCAATTACCCCGGCTTCCTGGTGGAAGCCATTTCCGGGGAAAGCAATGATGAACAGACATCCTTTGTCGGCAAAGTGGAAAAAATGGATCTGCTCAAGTTCATCAGCACGGATCCCTTCAATGAAAATGACAGACAACTGATTCCGGCCCTGCGGAAAATGCAGGAACCCGAGATCAACAAATACCTTAACCGAAACTCTCCCTTCAGTGGCATCTGGGAAAACATCATTCATCACGAACAGGATGATCTGCCCGAAGAGACCAAGGCCCTCATTGTTGAATACCTTCATCCCAAATTCAAGAAACTTTTTACCGATCTCAACGACAACCCGTTTGTTTTCTTTCTGAACGGACACAAACCGTTCAAAACGGAAAACCTGCATCCGATCGGAATATCGCCTGATCACCTGACGCCTTTTTTCAGGATCCAGACACATAAAAACCAGTTTGAAATACGCTGTTATGTCAAGATCAATGGACAGGCCGTCGAGATCACCCACAATGAATGCAAGAGCAGTGTGCTCTTTTCCTACAATAACAATCTTTATCTGTGGAACCGCCAGGAAGACATTGCGGTGATAGAAAAATTTGCGGGCAAGGGGAAATTCTCGATTGATAAGGCCGACTGGCCTATCCAGCTGAGAAATTTTGTTCTTCCCCTGACCAAAGAATACCAGGTTGATTTCGCCGATGAACTCGTCCGGGAGATCAAAAACGGCGAACCCGAAAAGAAATTATTACTACAGGAAAAGGGGGACTATCTCATTTTCCAGCCTGTGTTCTCTTACAAGGGATTTGAAACACGGGCCGGCGGAAAAGGCCAGATCGTGGTGCCGGATGGGGATAAGGTGCTGATCGTGCACCGGAACCGGGAGTCAGAGGAACAGTTCACCCGGAAACTGGAATCCCTGCATTCCCAGTTCATACACCCGGAAGGCTCCTCGAGTCTTGCCCTGAAGGGAACTGATGTGCTTCGCAATAACTGGTTTTTTCTTTTCACCGATGCGATGCAGGAAATGAAGATTCCCGTTTATGGCTACGAGGCACTGAAAAATTTCCGTTTCAATACGGCCAAGCCCCAGACCAAGATTCACATCAACAGCAATACCGACTGGTTTGACGCCAAAGTGGATATCCTCTTCGGGGAACAGAAGGTAACAATCGCCGATATCAAGAAAGCGCTTGCCAACCGCCAGCAATTTGTCCCGTTACAGGACGGAACTCTGGGCGTGCTGCCTGAAGAATGGATCAAGAAATATTCCCTGCTGTTTCGGGTTGGGGAAGGAAAAACCAACCAGATGCGTTTGTCAAAATATCACATGAGTGTGATTGATGAACTCTATAACAACCGAAACGAGGAAGAACTGATCCTGCACCTGGAAAAAAAATATGAACAACTGCGGGAATTCCGGACGATCAGGGAAATTCCGCCACCCGTCCACCTGGACCATATTTTAAGACCTTACCAGGTACACGGATTTCACTGGCTCAATTATCTCCATGAGGTCAGTTGGGGTGGTATCCTGGCCGATGACATGGGTCTGGGTAAGACAGTCCAGGCATTGTCTTTTCTGCAGCATTTCAAAGATACCCATCAGCAACTGGGCGGCCTGGTGATCTGTCCGACAACCCTGATGTTTAACTGGGAGAGCGAGATCCGCAAATTTACTCCCGACCTCACCTATTATATCCACCACGGGGGGGACAGAAGTCGTGCCAGGCATGACCTCACCCGTTACGATGTGATCATCACTACCTATGGTACCCTGCGAAGCGACATCAAATTACTGATGGAGATCCCCTTTGATTATGTGATACTGGACGAATCCCAGGCCATTAAGAACCCCGCAAGCAAGGTGACCAAGGCCGCCTGCCTGCTCCATGCCAAACATCGGCTGTGCATGAGCGGTACACCACTCCAAAACAACACATTTGATATATTTGCCCAGATGAATTTCCTCAATCCGGGCATGCTGGGCAGCATTGAATTTTTCAGGCAGGAATTCGCCATCCCCATCGACAAATTCGGAGAACCGGATCGCAAGGACCACCTGCGCAAACTGCTGTATCCGTTTATCCTGCGAAGGACCAAGGAACAGGTGGCCAAAGACCTTCCGGAAAAAACCGAGACGATCCTGTATTGCGAGATGGAGGATGAGCAGAGAAAAGTGTATGACGCCTACCGCAATGACTACCGCGACCGGATCCTGGGTACCATAGAAGCGCAGGGCATTCAAAAATCCCAGCTGACCATCCTGCAGGGCCTCATGAAACTCCGCCAGATCTGTGATTCACCTGCCATCCTTAACGAAACAGAAAAATATCCCAACCATTCCATCAAGCTCGATGAGCTGACCAGGGAAATCACCGAAAACATCGGTGACCACAAGGCCCTGGTATTCTCCCAGTTCCTGGGAATGCTCGCCCTGATCAGGGACAAGCTCAGGGAGCTCGACGTGAAATTCGAATATTTTGACGGCAGCACTTCCGCGCAGGAGCGAGAGAGGGCGATCCAGAGTTTCCAGAAAGATGACAGTTGCCGGGTATTTCTGATCTCCTTGAAAGCAGGCGGGGTCGGATTGAACCTCACGGCCGCCGATTACGTGTACATCGTCGATCCCTGGTGGAACCCGGCCGTAGAACAGCAGGCCATTGACCGGACTCACCGTATCGGTCAGACGAAGAATATTTTTGCCTACAGAATGATCTGTAAGGACAGTATTGAGGATAAAATCATACAACTCCAGGAAAAGAAACGGGTATTGGCAAAAGACCTCATTGCCGATGACGACGGCTTTGTAAAGAGTCTGTCCAGAGAAGATGTTGAATACCTGTTCAGCTAACCATTATAGATTCACCCTGCTGGCAATGTATTTTTGCCACTAATACAAGTTGGTGCCCATCAAATTGTTATAAGCCATTATTTTGGCATTCGTCTCAACATGATAAGATGAGGAACCGGACTTACCTGCTTTTGGTCACCCTGGTCTGCTCCTGGGCTTCGCTGTATTCACAGCAGAAGATCAGTGGTTCTGTGGCAGGCAGGATCCTGGATACGGCAGGCAAACAATTCCTGTATGGAGCTTCCGTCACCGTCCAGGTTTCCGGGGACTCCAGTGTCCGTGAATTCAGTCTCAGCGATAAAAACGGGACCTTCCTGATCAAAAACCTGCCTGCCGGTTATTATCGTCTCATCATCAGTTTTCAGGGCTACCAGCCCATCATCCGAAGATTTTCCGTCTCTGTCGCCAATTCGACCATTGATTTCGGTTCCCTGTACATGCAAAGAAAAAGCTACCTGCTGGCCGAGGTCATCATTGAACAGCCTCCCGTCAGCATCAAAAAGGATACGGTGGAATACAACGCCGGAGTATTTACCACCAAACCCAACGCCTTGGCAGAGGACCTTCTGAAAAAATTGCCGGGCATACAGGTAGACAAGAGCGGAAACATCACTTCCCAGGGGGAAACTGTTTCCAGGGTTCTGGTCAATGGAAAGCGTTTTTTCAATGATGACCCAAAACTCGCTACCCGCAATCTGCCGCCTGACATCATCGATAAGATCCAGGTGTTTGATGACCTGAGTGACCAGAGCAAATTTACCGGGTTTGATGACGGCAACCGGGTGAAGACCATCAATATCATTACCAAGAAGGACAAACGCCAGGGATATTTCGGGCGGGTTGTCGCAGGAATTGGCACCAATGAAGCCTATGACGAAAGCATCAACATGCACCGTTTTGACAATGACCAGCAGATTTCCCTGCTGGGGCAGGCCAATGACGTCAACAAGCAGAATTTTACCATCCAGGACATCCTCGGAAATTCAGGAGGGAGAAGAGGGGGAAGCGGGAATTTCAGCGGAGCGACCAGCCCGAGCAGTGCCGGTGTAACGACCGTGTGGGCCGGAGGAGCCAACTACCGGAATTCCTGGAACGGGAAGACCGATCTGTATGGCAGTTATTTTTTTAACAGCCAGCATGTGTCCACCAGCCAGACAGACAGCATCGACAAATTTATCAAGACAGATTCCTCCAATTACAGCAGCGGGGTGCAGTCAAATATCCAAAAGACCGACAACCACCGCGTATACCTCAACCTGGAGCACAAATTCGACAGCAGCAATTCCCTTGTCTTCCGTCCCAATGTGACCTTCCAGACAACCACCCCCCGTTCCTCATCCTATTCCACGACAACGGACAACGAATACCAGCCTGTTAGCACCACCAGGAACCAGTCTTCCAGTTCCAACAGTGGTTATGGTATCAATGGCGCCAACCTGCAGTTCAGGCACAGATTCAAAAAGCAATATCAGACCATTTCCATTGACCTGAACACTACGGCCAATGTCAATGACGGTTACGGAAATAATTACGCAGTCAACAATCTGTATAAGTTAGGGACCGTGGATACGATTAATCAGTATTATAATGACTCCCTCCATACCCTCGTTTTCAGCCCGACACTGTCCTTCACCGAACCAGTTGGCAAAAACCAGATCCTGGAGCTCAACTATAACTATACACACAACCACAGCGTAACGATTAACAATACTTACGACTATGTTGACTCAACGCAGCAATACAGTTCCTTTGACAGCCTGT